>Ga0208468_1000382_pt1 | contig 13775 bp, 14 predicted proteins | sample DeeseametaMP0960_FD_184198 | JGI IMG/M metagenome (GOLD analysis project Ga0208468, IMG submission 184198) | Marine microbial communities from the Deep Indian Ocean - MP0960 (SPAdes) | ecosystem: Environmental > Aquatic > Marine > Oceanic | place: East of Madagascar, South Indian Ocean... | reverse complement strand
ACCGTGAAGGGCGCGGTTACTCCTTCGAGGTGATGCGGGCACGAATGCTCTACACCACGAAGCACAAGAAGAAGGCCCCGACTGCGAAGGTCTCTCCGTTCTACAAGAAAACCATCGGTTACGGATTGCCGGACTTCGCAGAGGAACTCAACTACGGGGTCGATCTATCAACCATCTGAGGATGATATCAGGTTGGTGGGGTGGGGGTGCCCCATCAACCATTTAATCCGAATACCCCAAAAACAGAGCAGCTCAAAAACCAAGCCCCCCTAAAGCAAAACCGGCCCAACACTTTCCTTCTAAACCCAAGCATAAATCATAGAGACACACTCACACCCCTGAGATATAGCATCAGACACGAGCAAAACCCCGTTTACCGTACAATCCAAAAATCCATTCCCATGAAAAAGATGACCTAAATTGTAAAAAAATAAAAATTTTACATTTAATTGAGGAGGAGGGATAAACTTGCAGAAACGATTCCGGCTTTACCGGAATTGTGCAAGTTAGGGCGCACAGCCGAATCCTGCACTATCCCCCTCCTCCTCCAAAAGTTACTCATGAGTCACTTTTTCGATTTCCCCCTCCCTCTCTGAAAACACCCTCCAGCCCGATTGGCGCTCCTGTCGCCGTATTGACGGCCGCGAATTCAAACGTACTTTAAAAGGCGTTAACGAATCGTACCGAAACGTCGGGTTAATTATGGAAACTTCAGCAACGGAAAAATGGCTGGCCGATAAATTCAAAAGCCCTTTGCTTCGCATGGCAGATTTGGCCGAAGTGCTTTATCGCAGTGAGGATGGATTGCGTGTCTCGCTGTACCGAGACTGCGAGCTCTCACAACGACTCAATGCGGCCAGAGTCAAAATTGGCCGCCGGGTGTATTTCCGGATTCAGGATGTCGCGCGAATCATTGACGAGGGTGCGCAATGAGTCGCGGTGATATTCATAATCCCATTCAGCGGTTCCGCAAGCACGGAAACTTCACGGTCCTCGACAACGATTTGATCCGGGACAAGCGAATCACGTTCCAGGCTCTCGGGCTTTTGACGTTCATGCTGCACCTCCCGCCCGACTTCCAGTTACGTCTGGCGTTTCTTGAAAAACAGCGCAAAGGCAATGGCCGCGATTTCATTCGCGCCAGGATGGCGGAACTGGAAAAGGCCGGATACCTCCGGATCACCCGCCTCAAAGATGGCCAGGGACGCTGGCGCGCCACGCTGTGGCAAGTCACCGAAGTGCCGGACCAATGGCATGGCTACTCACCGGACAACCCCGACCTCTCCCCGTTCCTGCTCAATCAGCAAGGAGAATGATGATGACGTTACATGCTCTCAATGAATCCCAAGCCATTTACCAAATCCAGGAATCGGTGGTGTTCGATTCCTCGCTCAGTTTGAAGGCTTTGGGCATCTACACCTTTCTCACCGCAGTGGACAACATTGCTCACCCCAACATTGTCGCGCTGCTTCAAGAAAGCCACCCCCAGTGCTCGCAAAACGATATCAAGGCGGCGTTGCAGGAATTGGTAGACGCAGACCTGCTGATGTACCGACTCGCCCCCCACAAACCCGCCTGGGAAGTCATTAACCACTGTCACGACTAACCCCCCACCAAGGGCCAACAAGGAGTACGAAACGATGAAACGTTTAACCAAATGGATGTTACCCGCCCTACTCGCTGGATCATTGAGCCAGCAAGCCATGGCAAGCGGTGTGCCCGTCATAGATGTGGCTGGCTTAACCCAAGCCATCCAACAGTTCCAACAAATGACCATGCAGTATCAGCAGATGATCGAGCAGTACAACACCCTGAAAGATCAACTCGGCAACATGCAGGAACAGTTGCAGGTTCAGCGCGACAACCTGATGGCCGTGACGGGTGAAAACGGCTATGGAAGCTGGGGAGAATTGCCCTACGACCTAGAATCCCTGGACGCGAGCCTGGAACAGCTCATGGAAGACTATGGGCTGGAACAGAGCCAGGCTGGTCTGAGCGATTATGCGGCCCACAAACGTCAGGAAAAGCTGGCTCCGCTGTTGACCCAGGCCGGGACCACCCAACAGCTCCTGGAGCGCTCACAGCAGCGTTACAGCACCCTCAAGCAGTTGATCCGCAAGGTGGATGACGCCCCCAACCTGAAAGCCACCACGGATCTGCAAGCGCGGATTGCCGGTGAGCAGGCCATGCTCACCAACGAGTTGATCAATATCACCCTTCAGCAGCGTCAATACGAGTACGAGCAAGCCTTGGCCGTACAGCAGGAAAAAGACGCACCCCGCTACCGCTTGTTTGAGGAGTAAGTCATGAACCGTTTTGCCCTGATGATGATCCTCCCCGCCCTGCTGCTGATCGGTTGCGAGGACAGCCCGGAAGGCCGAAGCCTGGCGTATTTCAAGGCGCATCCGAAAGAAACCTTTACCGTCGCCTTTACCTGCGAGTTGGACCATCCCGACTGGCAACGTGAGGCCATGACCACACCGCCCCAGGATTACAGCGCCACCACCCGCGAGTGCGTCAATGCCTGGGACAACCTGGATGCCGCCCGCGCGGAGCTTGGCCTGGGTTATGAAGAGGCCAAGAAACTCGGCCTGGGTGACCGCTATCAACCCAAAGTCCGGCACCGGCTGTTTGAGTAAGGGAGACAGGCCATGTCCACCATCGCCAGCATGCACGCCCTTCTGGTCACCGATATTGTGACCGCCGTTTCCGGTCTGGCCCAGCAGACCATGGGGTGGTTACGCCCCATCTTTATCAACCTGGTGGTGATCTATCTGGCTCTGACCGGCTACGCGCTGTGGGCGGGCAAGATAGAAATGCCACTCAATGAGCTGATATCGAGGCTGATCCGTATCGCGGCGGTATCCACCTTCGCCCTGACCTGGAGCATCTACAGCGACCACATCATCGACATTGCCTTCCACGGGCCCGATGAAGTCCTTAGCGGCATCACTGGCTCAGGAAATGATGCGATCAATGCCCTGGACGGGCTCTGGGACCGCATCACCGACACGTCCGAAGAGAAGTTTGACGAGAACAGCGGCATGAGTATCAGTCAGGCCCTGGAGAACAAAATCCTTGGCGTCATGCTCAGCATCACCGGCTGGCTGATTTGCTTCCCCGCCTTCCTGATCATCGTGGCCAGCCAACTTCTCACTGCCCTGCTAATTGTTATTGGTCCTATCTTCATCGTGGCCTCGCTCTTTAGCAAAAGCAGCAGATACACCGAAGCCTGGGTCAACCAGCTTCTGACCTACTTCATGCTGTATGTCCTGATCATTCTCGTGGAGCACCTGGCGGCAGAGATCTTCGAGCAGATGCATCTACGCCTGGAGAACAAGGCCGCGCTGGCTCAGCTTGGCTTTATCTCCGAGATGCTGTTGGTCGGCCTGATCATGATGGGTGTATCACTGATGACACCCTTCCTGGCCGGTGGCCTGGTGGGTGTTACCGCACCCGGCATCCAGAACGCCCTGCGCTTTATACCCGGACCGGGCATGTTGCGGCACCTGAAACCCAGCACACCAACCCCGCGACAGGGTGGCCCAGGAGGAAGCGGGTATCTCAAGCGGTGGGGTAAATCATGACGAAATCCGAATTCGCTCTATGGCTTAGACGATTCCGAACCGGCTGCTGGATGATCTTCGGTGTGGCAACGCTCGTATTCGCCGTGACCAGTTTTATGGAAATGACGGCGGCCAACTCGCTCCAAGAGCCATCGACAGCACCAGGTCCACCCGAATCCTACCGCTGGTTCATTGTGATGCTGCTGGCCTGCATCTGCGCCACGTTTGCCGGTCAGGGGCTGGCCTGGCTAACCCGACCCGACGAGGGCGAGAACCGCTAGCTAAGCGGTTTTTATGGACGCTCCCGATCGATGCCGATGGGACATCGGCACCGATCGGGAGCCACACACAAAGACATGGCTAACCTTGAGGAAATCTCATGAAAACGCTCACTATCGCAAACCAGAAAGGCGGTGTCGGGAAAACCACACTCGGCCTGCACCTGGCATTCAACCTGCTTGAACAGGGCAATCGTGTGCTGTTCATTGACCTGGACCCGCAGGGCAACAGCAGCAAGACGCTGGACCAGTACAAAACCTTTGTGCCGGCCAGCGCCCTGTTCATGGCAAATACCGGCAAGGACATCGAGGCGGCCAATTTCCAACTGATCCCAGCCAGCCCGGAGCTGATCGATGTGGATCGCAAGCCATGGGAGGTCATGGCGCATCTGGCCAATAATCTCGCCCTGGTAGATGACCAGTTCGATTACTGTCTAATCGACACTGCCCCCACCATGGGACTACGACTGACCGCCTCACTGATTGCCGCCGATTATGTGCTGTCCCCCATTGAGGTCGAAGAGTACAGCCTGGATGGCCTTCAGAAGCTGCTCAAAACCATCTTCAGCGTGAAGAAGAACCTGAACCCGAAACTGGAGTTCCTTGGCATTGCGGTCAATCGGTTCAACAGCCGCAACGACCGGCAGATCGCTGCCTTCAAAGCCCTGGCCGCTCAATATGGCAGCTATATCCTGCCGCAGCCCATCGGCATCCGAAAATCCATTCCGGAAGCGCTGTCTGATGGCATACCGGTCTGGCAGCTCGGCAAGCAAAACACCGCCGCCAGGATCGCAGGCAAAGAGATTCTGACCCTGCTAGAGATGGTCCATGCCAAAATCGCCAACATCCAGGAGCCCGCCCATGCCTAATCCCCTGGACCTGAGCGTACTGTCGGATCTGGAAAACTTCAGTGATCTGGATAATGCACCATCGCAGAACAAGGATGACTCCCCCTTCCGCCTGCTGCCTTGGGACAAGATCGAGGAAGACCCGGACCAACCGCGCACCCACATGGGCGAGGACGCCCTGAAGGAGCTGGCCGATTCCATGAAGCAAATAGGCCAGGACGGTCAGCCCAGAGGGATCTTGCAGCCCATCAGTGTGCGAGAGAACCCGGACAAACCGGGGCACTACCTGATCAACCATGGCCACCGTCGGCATCGCGCCCAGGGCCTGGCGGGCCTGAAGGCGCTGCCGGTGCCTGCCGTCCTGAACAACCTCAGCACCCAGGCGGACCAACTGCTGGAGAACATACAGCGCGAGGATCTGGATGCCATGGATATTGGCCAATCCATCGACGTCTTGGTCAGCAAGGGCTGGAAGGTGACCGACATTGCCAAGCAACTCGGCAAGAACAAGTCCTGGCTGGCCCGCTACCGGCTGCTGTACCAAAGCGACGACGCCCTGAAAACGCTCTATACCAGCGGCCTCTGCCGTGACGTCAACGCCCTGGTTGAACTGGCTAGGGCCCAGGACAAACACCCGGCAGACGTCTCCCGGTTTATCCAGGAGGCATTGTCTGGTGAAACCACCCTGTCACGATCCGCCATCCAGGGGTTTCTGAACAGCCTCAAGGGGGCATCAGCGCCAAAACCCTCGTCAGAGCCAGCCACACCACCCGATCCAGCACCAAACAGCCACACCACCCTGTCTGATGGAGATCCACAGGCACCCACCCCGCAACCGGGGGACAATGCCGGCAACGAAAGCGTCACGCCGAACCCCGCCACCTCCCACTCGTCGCCACCTGATCCTGCTCGAATCAGCAATCCAACCCTGTGGGTGAGCTGGAACATGGAAGGGGAACGCTATACCGGCAAGGTCATGCTGGCCCGCCGCCCTAGTAGCACAGGGATGTTGTGGGTCGAGGAACAGGACACAGGCCGTGCTTTCGAGCTGGTGGCGGCGGACGTCACCCTGGAGGGGCTGACAGAATCCAAATAACCGGCTTATACTGAATCTGGCCGCTTTCCATGGCGTCCAACCTTAGATGAGAAGCGGCCTACGGGCCGCTTTTTTATTGGAGACGCATCGGCTCTGCGCACCCTGGCCCGCCCATGCCCTACATCATCGCAAGGAGGCTCCATGACGGACAAAACCAAACTGTTTATGGACGGCGACAACCAGGCCGTACGCCTGCCTGATCACTACCGTTTCGATGGGGACGAGGTGTATATCCGCCAAGATCCTGAAACTGGCGATGTCATATTGAGCGCCCGCCCCAATGGCTGGGACGAGTTCTTTGATATCCTGGACGAAGACCCGATGCCGGAAGACTTCTTGGCAGATCGAGGCCAGGGCGACCTACCCGATGGAAACCCACTAAATGGCGTGGATGATCAAGCCTCAGATTCCCGCGCAATAATGAGCCGTATTGCGAATAGCCACAAGCAATGGGACGAATTCATGGAGAGCCTCAAAGCCCAGGATAAGAAACAAAGGCTTGAGCCCAAACAGTGATATGGCCCAGACCGGCCTATCATTACGCCCAACCGCCTGTCACTGCGCGTTTCAGGAGCACCATCATGGCAACTGCCCCGACAAAGAAGACAATCGCATTTCGTGTTGAGCCTGAACTGAAAAAAGCCTTTATTGAAGCGGCTCACAGCAACAACCAAACTACCGCTCAAGTACTGCGCGAATCCATGCGCCGTTATGTTCAAGCGACCGCGACCGGAAAACCTAGCCCACATATGGATATGGCAGCAGTGATGAAGCACATTGCTGGTAAGCAAGCTGACTGGGATGCGTTCATGGAAGACCTGAAGACAGAAGACGAGAAGCGGGGCATGGTCGCAAAATCATAGCCCCTCCAGGAACAGTCGTGCCGCCACCTGAAAACCTTCCTGTAATCGCCCATAAGAACGAACCGCACCACCCGCAACCCAACCCCCACCCATAACGAGAACACGAATCTGAGGGCGCCACAGGCATCCTCAGGGCTTCAGCCGTAGCAACATTGAAAACTCTCTCTTACTCAAGACCGCTACAATCAAACTTATCCACAGAATCACGTTATCCACAGCGATTTATTTTCTTTTTATTTCTTATTAGTGGCTTATTACTTATTAGTCGTTCGGGTTTACCGCATGCGGATAAACCGCGTGCGGAAAACCCGAACGCGGTGTGGATAAGTTCTTACGCTAGGCGCAGAGAGCGCCTCGGTATTCGGCAACAAGGGATCTAGCAGAACACCACGACTCCGATAGCAGAGTCTGGCTTGAACCTAACTATCACGGGCACTCAATCGGGATTTGACGCCTATGAGGTGATTATCTTCGCAATGCGATTTCCCCTGATTAGACCGAGGACAGGAAAAGACCGCTGGCCATGCAGGTTAAATATGTATTTGAGTGACCAGCTAAGTGCCAATAAACTCAGCATCTAACCGGTCAATAATTATAATTAACAGCATTTCGGAGAATCATGAGTGGCCACAAAAATTCCTTTTGCATACTCGCTAGATCATGAGCGAATGGTGGAGGTTTCCACTGTTCGTTCTGGCAAGGCATGCAATTGTATTTGCCCAAGCTGCCAGCAAGCTGTTCAAGCTAGAAAGGGGAGCAAAAATATTTGGTGTTTCGCTCATGACCCTCTACCCGGCGAAACTCCTGACGTTGAATGTGACATTTCATTCCTCGTTAGCGCTAGACAATTCATTGCCGATTCTGCAATTGCTGGCGACTTGCCCGACTTTACTACTGCCGAAGCCTATTTAGTTGATGTTGTGGCATTAGAAATCCCAGGCATTGATAGCCAATATTGGCCCTCAAAAGAGGTATCAGTAAAGTTAACTGACAGCACGTTTTTCCAAAATGTTAGCTGGGAAAAGGGACCGGGTCATTACGACCTCACTTTAGTTCTGCCGAATAGCAACATTCACCTATACCTTGCTTACCCTGGCAAGAACAGCCCAGAAATCCCACAATCAAAAACGAGCGATGGATACTTTTTGCTCAACATTAAGAGCCTTGAAACCTCATACCAGGCAAGAAAAAGCATTCAGGATACTATTTTAACTATGGCTCACGACTTATTTTTGGGAAGTGAACATAAAGAATGGGTTTATCATCCCCGTCAGGACTCACAGTCTTTCCAAGAAAAAGTGCATACCACTAAAGCCGAGGCCAAAAACCAACTCAAGATAGAGTTTGAATCAAGGCATTCAAGAAAACACAAAGATGGTAGACCATTACAAGCCAAGAACGATCCAAAAGAGCTGGACAGCTTCGAGAATGTGGACCTAGAGCAGCTAGACTCTAATGAACTGGCTGCCTCACGTCGTTTCCCTGCACTGTTTGAGTTCTTCATTAGACACGGTCATAGTCCGCAGGTAGCGGCGAGAAAAATCCTGAAGCAAAACGCTAGTAACAATCACAGCAACTGATCGTGCCGCCAGACATTATAAAAAAGCCATACAGAAACCCTACGATTCCAGAGCACCTGGCTTTAGCCAGTTTATACCGAAGCACTTACCTCAGACATTTTCTATTAATTCCTGCAACCTAAAAAACCGGCTATCGGATGAAAGCTCTGGGCATGATCTTTCAATGACCTCTAAAATCTCATGAATCTCATACGGCAAATTATCTGCACCATCCATTATCGTTGCATTCAACATTTCCAAAACCTGAACCGGGTATTTGATTACTAAAGAATCATCGCTATCAATTTTACTGTGAAACCTGTAGAGCCAATAATCATTGCTATTGATAGGGACTAAATTCTTCAACACCACAGGAAACACATCTAAGAAGTTATCGCCAGAATCACCAAGCAATCCCATCCAGGCCGAGGACATGAAAGAAGTCCTAAATCGCTTTTCTTTTGGCCATACACCTTCAACAAAGGGAACCACATATTTTATCCAACCATCTTCGTTCGCATTCCCAATAGCGCACAAATGGCGCACCGCACTAGCACGGCCTTGCTCACTCATTTGACGCAAGCAAGCTCTAGCCTCTCTGGGGGAAAGGCCATCGGGGTGCTGTTTCCTAAATGTAGCCAAAACAACTACTAACTGAGCTACGACACCTTTAATATGCTCCCCCCAACCCCAATCTTCATAGACTGAAAAAAGCTTGATGAAGCTTGGTTTTATTTTCCAACCAGCCCATTGAGGAGGAAGATTCGGCGAAGAAAGGTAACCATTCCATGCCGCCTCAGCATTCTCATTAGCATTATCTATTTCAAACCATGGCAGCACAGTTTCCCGCGTCCATCTTGAATCAACATATGAAAGCCATCCAAGACGTTTACACAAGATACATTTTACATGAGCCCCTCCCTCACCAGGAGCCTCAATTATTTTATCTAACCTGCTCTTAATATAATCAGGAATTCCATTACCCTCTTCACCTTTCCTGGAAGAAAAAAGGTTGATCATTGCCATCGCCAAATGACCAAAAGGTGAATTTATTGCGTGATCAACCGTCTTTCGTGAAGCAAGCTCTTTACCATTTCTTGAGGTTGAATCGATTGCGCTTCTAGATGCTTCTTCTCCATCCTTAAAAAAAACATCAACCACACAGTCATAAAAGTTTACAGCCAAATCGTTATCAAAGTCATATAGCCTAGACAGGTTCTCTCTTATCCATCTTGATACGTCATGCCTCATATCGACAACAACGTTAGATGGCAACCTACACACCCTAAGGATATACACTCTAAACAATGAAGGCGGAACATCAGAAGGCCAGTTATTTAGTAACGCCCTCCACAAAAAAACAGGATAGTTCCCTTTCTTTCCCTCAATGACAAGAGCAAGCAAAGCTCTCGCCGGATCAGTTTTCACCAGCCCATTAAATGGCCTTTTCTCCGTCAGGCTGTGAAAGTCTCTTTCCGACTCTTTAATAGAGATTTCGACAATTTTTTCACATTCAACGTCTTCAAGAAGGGAAACATCCTCATCAGTTTTCACCCAACCACCGAAGCCGTTATATTCCAATAGAAACCTACTAGCGCGGCCATCATCCCACTCTTTTGTTTCTGCTATTAGGATTTTTAGCCTGGCCTCCTCTTCTCTCTCAAAGACACAACCCTGTAACTGCATCCACCTCAAAAACATACATACCAAGGATTTTTTTATATTTGCAAACTCTTCCTCTGGCCACCCCCCATAGTTGCAAGGCCCTTCCATAATCTTATTTACAATAGTTCGGCGAAGAGAGTCATCAAAATCTTTCCATCTATCCGTTATAAAAAAAAGAAGCTCTCTTCTTGAGTCCGGGCACCAAAAAATATCTTGAGTAAGTTCAGCAACCACTCTTCCAGCATCGCTGGCCTCAAAAAGCCCCTCCTTGTTAAAGGCATACAGCTTTAGTCTCCGAAAAAAAACAGGTTCACCGCTATCCCATAGTAAAGCCTTATTTCTTGCGACTTCGGGGAAGCAATCTGAAACCCTATCAAACAAATCAAGAAACCAGTAAAAATAAGAATCCGCCTCACCACCCAGGCGACGATCACCCTCAACCTCTCTTTCTGGATAACAAGTAGGCATTTTAAAAAATGGCACACCAACATCAGAATAAAAACTGACGATCCTTTTAAGGTTAGCCTCCAAAGAGTCAAATACGGGAACCAAATCTTCGTTGGGAATTTCAATTTCACCAGCATGGCGATCCGGAAGCTTTACCTTTAAATTCGCCAGCTCGTTAACGTCAACACCATCCCAGTCTGAAAATGGTGGCTTTTGGGTTCCGACTCCATAAGGGGAAGAGAAAGAAAGCATTGGACTTGTAGTCGCTTGAAAACTTCTAACAACCCCCGGAGTCCACCCCTCTCTTTTAAGTCTGTCAATAAAATCAAACCAACCTTCATCCCACTCATATCTCCTTGAATCGGAAAAACATTCCAATATGAGGTTAAATGTTTTCACAGCTTTAAGCGGCAGGTTTTTTTTGATTTTGACTTCAAAGCCTACTCTTTCTAAGAGTACAGGATGGACTCTATTCTGCTTAAAAAGCCACCACGCCAAAATTGGACTATCAACTTTACTTGCCATCCAAAGGGACAAGTAATGAAGCCGCTTTGGAAGAGTCGGATTAAACATAGACAGCCGGTAATCTGAGTTTGGATCCTGATCATTTTTACTCCATTTCAAAGCGCTCCGGTAACCCTCGAAATCTATTTTTCCTTCATCACCCGGCCGTGAAGGGTCATCATCTAAACCGTAATATTCAACCGGATCAAAAACCTCGTCATCAACGTAACTCTGAGCAGGACCGGAACCTCTACAGATTGGGTCAAAAACACAAAGCCACTCAGCTGAAGGGCTGATCTCACTTTGGCAAAACTCTCTAGCCCCGACTTTCGAACTAACCAAATGCATAACTTGGCCACGCTCATGAGGCTCTAGTTTTGCGGGCCCGATTAAAGCCATTTTTATGATATTAGCTCGCCATTTTTTGGGGCTTTTTGCCCTATCAGCCCATGCACTTAAGCTTTTCCAGAGCTGCGGATGGTCACTGTATGGAATTGCAGTAACACCTCTATCCCGCCATTTTGCCTCAACTTCTTCCGGCAACCCTTTATCAAAAGCATAGAGGTTTTTCCTGTCTGATTTCCCATCGTGATTCAGACCTTGCAGCAAATACTTTACGGGAGGGTCTTCCGCCTGGTATCCCACCAACACGACAGTAAAACTCTTCAACAATGACCGAACAAAATTAGTTGCCCATGCTTCAGACAAATAAGCTCTTCCAAAGTCGGCGCTACTTAATATATATGAATGATGATCTGAACCTGCATCCTGTAATCGGCCATGAAGATACGTAACACCCGTTAAAGGAATTCCAAGATTAATATCAGGCAAAGACGGCGGCACATGATATTCGATATTATAATCTAAGGCCTCCTCGAAAAGTCGATCAAAGTTTGTTGTTACGATTTGCGGGCGGCCCTTCTGGTCAGATGATATTCGTGAAATTACTTCATGCTCGTCAGATCCGGCATTATTACTTTTATTAACCTTTAGGATCTTAGCAACTATCTCACTAACCTCATCTTTCCCATAGTCCAGGTAGAGAAGGTGAAAAATCTGATCTAAAGATACAGGCCCTCTTCCGACTTCCTTCCAGGGCTTAAATGCTAAACACACCTCCGAGTCTATCGGCGGGTCAAAATAATTAATTACTTGGCGGGCAAGCTCAAGAAAGGTCGGCATACCCTTATTTAGAGATACTCCCGCCCCACACAAGAAGACGACTCTTCCTTTATCTCTTTTATCAAGTAAATAATCCGGAATATTTGGTCCATCGCTACAAAATCGCACTATACCCCCTCCGAAATTCCCCCGAATAAAAGTTTGGCACTTATGCTTCCCTTCGTTACTCAGCTTACTAGCCAGTGTTCATAGTGGACACCCTTGGCATGGAACTTCGATCCTGCTTCTTAGCCCCTTCCTATTACTGCCGCCAAGCTCTGAATTCTCCACACCTGCTGCATTTCGCGCTGCAGTGACCCGGTCCCCCGACGGATTCCGGGACTCTTTACCGTCCGGGAAAAGGTACAGCACAGGTACACTCACAAGTTTTGGCCACCTACGGATAATTACGCTAACTTACTGATATTAAAATACTTTACGCTACGCAGGATTACGGACAGCAACTCTTGATTTTGCTGGCTTTGCGGTATACCTTGCCAACTCATAATCGATTGGTCCCAGGTTCAAGTCCTGGTGGGCCCACCATTTCCTTTGTTATTCCCCACATCTACCTGACGACGCTTAACAACAGCCACCTCCTGGCAGCCTAGCGTGCTCCATGGATCCGCTTTACCCTGCAGGAAATATTTCCATTCAGGCAACACTCGGAGCCACCGTGGACGGTAAAAAAATATCGCTGAAATCCTGGGATGTCATCAAGCTCGAGCTGAAACACCAGGGCAAAACACACGTGTTGCGGTAGCTTGAAAACGCCCTCGAACAAGGCCAGAAAATCCGGGCCCTGAAACTGGCCAAGACCCATGGGATCCTGTTGGAACAATGGCGTCCGGATTGCATCTCCCCGCCCTACGTACAGACAGGGAGTGATGGGCTATAACAGCGCCGATTCAGTGGGCGCTTTTTTCTTTTCCACGGAATTTCGACACACTGGTTACTACCAGCAACACCAGGGCACCAGCAACAATCCCGCCCACCAAATTGATCAGCAACGGCACCAGCCACGACACGGCCCCCGCCATTTCCTGCAAAGCGTGAACCCAGTCATGGGAACCGGGGATACCGTGCACCAGAATCCCGCCACCCACCAGGAACATGGCAGCGGTGCCAACTACAGACAGGGTCTTCATCAACCAGGGCGCCACGGTCAGAATGGCTTGCCCGAAGGCAATACGGGCCCCTGCAGCGGTACTGTCCGCCGGCGTCTGCATCAGATGCTGGCCGGCATCGTCCAGCTTCACGATGCCCGCTACCAGCGAGTACACGCCCACCGTCATCAATACTGCAATGGCGCAGATAGCCGCCACCTGTACGCCAAAAGTGGCGCTTTGCACCGCCCCCAGGGAAATCACGATAATTTCCGCGGAGAGAATAAAGTCCGTGCGGATTGCGCCCTTGATCTTGGTCTTCTCGAAGGCCACCAGATCCACGCTTTCATCGCTGACTGCCTGCAGACGCTGCTGGTGCTCTGTCTCCTTTTCATCACTGCCATGCAGGAACTTGTGAAGCAGTTTTTCACAGCCCTCGTAACAGAGGTAGGCGCCACCGACCATCAACAAGGGGGTAATCAGCCAGGGCAGAAAGACACTGATCAGCAAGGCGGCGGGCACCAGAATCAGCTTGTTGACGAAGGACCCTTTGGCCACCGCCCATACCACCGGCAGCTCGCGGTCTGCCTTCACACCGGACACCTGCTGCGCATTCAGCGCCAGATCATCTCCCAGCACACCGGCGGTTTTCTTTGCTGCCACCTTGGTCATTACCGATACG
>Ga0208468_1000380_pt1 | contig 13802 bp, 11 predicted proteins | sample DeeseametaMP0960_FD_184198 | JGI IMG/M metagenome (GOLD analysis project Ga0208468, IMG submission 184198) | Marine microbial communities from the Deep Indian Ocean - MP0960 (SPAdes) | ecosystem: Environmental > Aquatic > Marine > Oceanic | place: East of Madagascar, South Indian Ocean... | reverse complement strand
CGGAGGGAGGTTCTCTACCATCAGCTTCTAATACTTCTGTTATACTTGATATAGATGGTGGAGTTTCATACCCAGTTGTAAATAATAAAACATCTGATTACTATGTTAACCCACAAGTAACAGGTGCTAAAATAAATAATGGTCGTATTCCAAATGCAGCAGAGCTTGCAAAATGGAATACAGACTTACAGCCCGTTACATCATTAAGCCCTGAGGGTCATGGTATACCAGAAGGTAGTGGTTCAGTTGAAGATGGTGAGACACTTTATGAAGAGCAATGTGTTATGTGTCATGGTGACTTTGGTTCAGGTGGTGGTGGATACCCAGCACTTTCTAAAGGTAATGCTTACGACTTACAAAAGACTTTAACTAACAACAGATGGAAAGATCCAGAAGCTGCTGGTCCAACTCGTGTATTTGGTTCTTACTGGCCTCAAGCTACTACTATGTGGTGGTATATTAGAGATGGCATGCCTCACCCTTTCTCAGATAGTTTAAGTGTAGATGAGACTTATGCGCTTACTGCTTATATTTTAAACCTCAATGAGATGGAAATAGATGGTGTTGAAGTTGATGATGAGTATGTACTTGACCGTGCAAAATTCTTAAAAATAAAAATGCCGAATGTAGGTGGTTTTGAACCAAATATAGCTGGTGCAGATGTACTTCCTGGGGTAAAGGCTTACTTCGGTAAAGCACAAAATTTTGGTGGACTTAACCTTAACCAAGGTGCTGTACGTTGCATGACTGACTGTCAAGAATCAACTGTAAAAGTTAGACATATTTTAAATGGCGGAATCAAAGATTTTCTTCCACCTATGAATGTAACAAGAGACCTGCCAACACAAGAAGTTGTAGCTCTTGATATTAAGAAAATATATACTGAAAGCTGTGTGGTGTGTCACTCATCTTTCCTATCGCCAGGAAGTAGTGACTGGGCTGGATATACTCCAAAAGGTATAGACAAAATTTATGATAACGGGATCAATGGTACTGATGGTGGTATGCCTGCTAAAGGTGGATCTGATCTATCAGATGCAGATTTCAAAACTATGGTAGATTATTTAATCTCAGGAAAAGTAAAATAACAAAGGAATAATTATGGAAAGAAGAAACTTTTTAAATGTAACTTTAGGTGCTTTAGCTTTAGCTGTTATACCTGCAAGTGTTAAAGCTGAAGACTACAGAACAACTAAACCTGCTGTATGGTCTGCACATACTGTTGATGATGCTATTCAAGCAATGTACGGAAGTACTACTCTGATCGAAAAGGGTGTTTCTTTAAGGGCTCCAGATGTTGCAAGTAATGGTGGAGCAATCCCTATTGATTTTTCAACTGACTTGGATATCAAATCGATTGCTCTTTACCAAGATGCCAATCCTGAGGCTGCTGTTTGTGTATATACTACAAACAAGTACTCTATAAACAACTACTCAGTTAAAATTAAAATGGGTAAATCTGGCACTATTACAATTGTTGCTGAAGGTAACGACGGTAAACTTTATGCAGCTAAGAAAACTTTAGAGGTTGCACTTGGTGGATGTGAAGGTTAATCCCTTTACTCTCAAGAAATAGAAAATAATCAATAAAGGTATATTATGAAAGTAAAAGCAAAATTAAAAAATGGTGTTATCAAAGTTAAGACTATGGCTAAACACGGTATGACTACATTCAACATGATGGAGAAAAAAACTGGTAACCGTGAAGATGCAAATTTCATCACTCATATCACTGGCACCATCAATGGAGAAACTGTTCTTGATTTATCAACTTCACAGTTTTTATCTAAAAACCCTATTTTCAAGTTTCAACTTAAAGGTGAGACTTTCAAAAAAGGTGATAAATTACTTATAAGCTGGATTGACCGTAAAGGTAAAACTGGTAAAGGCAAAGGTAAAATCAAATAATAAGTATTTTGACTTATTAAGATTTACTCCTACATTATAAATGATGATAAACTTTTTTTTTAAATCCTTATCATCTTTGTACTTCTTCAAACAATTTCAAACACTCAAGATATTTTAACTATGCCCGGTACAGTAAAAGAACTCTATATTACACGAGACGATGTAAATAAAACTCGTGAGAATGTAAAGAAAATTATAGTAGATAGTTCTGGTGTACAAAAAGATAAATTTTATAATAAAAATTCTATGCGTTCTATTTTAATAACTTCAGTTGAGAGCTATAAGTTAGTACAAGAAAACAATATAAATATTCAAGCTGGTTCTTTAGGTGAAAATATTTTAATAGATATAAACCTGTATGCTCTTGTACAAGGTGATAGAATTAAAATCGGTGATACTCTACTTGAGATAACCCAAAATTGTACTCTTTGCCAAGGTCTATACTCAATTGACTCAAAATTACCAAAACTTCTAAAAAACGACAGAGGTATCTTCGCTAAATATATCGAGGGTAGTTCTCAAATAATGTTAGGTTCGGGCATTCAAATTTTAAGTTTTTAATCTAATATAGATTAATATAATGATAAAGTACTTCACAAATACTTCATACAAGGAAAATTAATGAGAAGAGTATATGCACTCCTGCTAGTGACCCTATTGGCCATATCAATTATTGGTTGTACTAAGACTAATATAGTTCCTCTAAAACCTAATAAAATACAAGATGTACAAGTATTCTCAAGTCCAAATGCTGATGGTTCAATTACAGCAAAGTCTATCGAAAAAGCTTTTGATTCTGTAGGTCTTGAAATATCTGGTCACAATGATATGAATAAGCCTTTTGCTAAGAGATTTGGTAAGTTACATTACAAAGTTTATAACTTAGCTATGTTCTTGAACACTAATCTAACATTTAAACTTATCAAAAAATATCCTAGTTTTGGTGCATTAACACCACTAACTATGTCTATTTGGGAAGGTAAAGAGGGTTGTATCAATATCTCAACTTTAACAATTCATGCAATGGCTAGATCAACAGGAATCCCTATTAATGATCCAGATCTAATTACTTATGCGGAATTAATCCGTAAAGGGCTTGAAAAAGCTATTCCCGGTGGTAATTTTAAAGATTTAAATTATACAGTGCAGTTTCCAAATAAGACACTTGCCACTAATTTTGAAATGGACCTAGACTTAGATGGTCAGTCTCCTGAAGATTTCATTGAAGAGTTTGAAGCAGAGTTTGAGGGTGAAATGGAGCCTTTAGGCTTTTTACTTCCAAACTATACAAATGTTCAAGAAGAATTTTTTGATGACAGAGGTTATATAGGTGTTTATGATTTTTACCATACTTACTCTATCTGTAAATTTGATGTAATCTACTCTGTATCAGAGAAGCACCCTGAAGCTGGTGCTTGGGCTCCATGTTCTTTTTATCTTTACAAAAAGAAAGGCGAAAATAAAATGTACATGGGCTTCTTATCAGTTGATAACTGGATTACTACTCTTGGTATGATAGAAGATGAAGAAGGTACAAAACAACTTCGTAAGGCACAAAAAATTATTGAAAACATTATAAACGAGATGACTGAATAAACCTGTAAGAATACAGAGTTATCTCTATTTAAATACAAATGGATAATATACATGAAACTACTTCCAACGATTATTATGCCATTCGCACTAAGTCTAGTATTCACTTCTAGCTTATCAGCGAACACAACATCTACTCCTAGTCCAAACACAAAACTTGCAGTTGAATACACAATTGATGGTAATATTGATGAAGACTTTTTCAAATTTTCTAAAAATGCAACAGAAGAAATTAATTTTTTTCTTACTAATCCACATCATAATGTAAATTTGGTATATGAGCAACAAGTAGGGAAAACTTCTCTAAACCAACTTTCATTTTCATCTCTAGTAAATGATAAAGTCGTAAGACCACTCATGAATATTGATCCTCGTATCGGTGGCTATACACCCTTTAATCTTGTTATTTATAGAAAAAAATCTACTAATAAAACAGTGATTACACATATTATGCCTCAAGCGGCTTTAGATATTTTACAAATTTCTAATAAGAGTGTAAGAGAAACATTTATAAAAATGTTTGAACCATTAGATGCTGCTATTGAAAAAAGATATCCAGAAGCTACAAAATCATATACTAAAATTCAAGGTTTTGCAAAAAAAACTATGATGAATTTTGAAATTCCTTTTGATGAACCTGAAGATATAGATGACTTTTTTGATGATTTTCAAGAAAGATTTGAAGCTGCATTTGAAACGAAGGGTTATATTATAGCTGGCTTCTACGACATGAAAGATAGCCTTAACAGCGAAGATACCAACGATGAAGGTGCAATGCCAGGATATAGTACTTATGTAGTGTGGTCACTCTGTCATGTGTCATTCTCATACACTATTTTTGATGGGAAGAACCCTATGCCACAAGCTGCAATTTTTGCACCATGTTCAATGTATGCATATATAAAAGAGGGGGAAAATAAAATCGTAATAGGAATGCCAATATTAGGGTCATGGACTACAATACTTGCTATAACAGATAAAGAAAAGCTTGCTAAAATTGCTCAATTAGATACTGAGATTCCAGCTATTATTCACTCTCTTGGTGGAATTGACACAGACAATCAAAATCCACTATTAAGGAAATAAGACATCCCTTAGTAAGTGTTAATTATAGTATTTACTAAGACCTTCCATATTTGAACCCATATTTAGAAGTAGCATATCAGCGATAACTAAAGCAGCCATCGATTCACATACAACAGTCCCTCTAATGGCAACACAGGGGTCATGACGTCCCTTTAAAGAAAAGTTAACCTCTTCATTTGTAGTTGTAACAGTATGCTGCTCTTTAAAAATAGAAGGAGTAGGTTTAAAATAAACATTTAAAACTATCTCATCTCCATTACTTATTCCACCTAAAATACCACCTGAATGATTAGATTCAAATCCATCTGAACGTATAGGGTCATTATTAGCAGAACCCATACTTCTTGAACTTAAGACTCCATCGCCAATTTCAACAGCTTTTACTGCATTTAGACCCATCATAGCATCAGCTAAAACAGCATCTAGTTTATAGTATAGGGGTTGACCAAGGCCAACAGGAACACCTTCTATTAGTACACGAGAAACGCCACCAACAGAATCATGATCTTTTTTTGCTCTAAGTATTGCCTCTTTTTGAGCCTCTTCAACATTTTTATCTAGTGCATAAATGATACTACTCTTAGCAGCTGCATAATCGTAGACTTCACTTTTGATACCTGCCACTTCACAGATACCACTCTTCACACTGATACCTAGTTCTTGTAGCATGAGTTTAGCAATAGAACCAGCTGCCACACGAGCTGCTGTCTCACGAGCAGAACTTCGCCCTCCCCCACGATAATCTCTTATGCCATACTTGTGAAAATATGTAAAGTCTGCATGTCCTGGACGGAATACATCTTTAATGCTTGTATAGTCTTTAGACTTCTGGTTTGTATTAAAAATAATCATTGCAATGGGTGTACCTGTACTCTTTCCTTCAAAAACACCAGACAGAATCTCTACTATATCTGCCTCTTTTCTAGCTGTTTCAAATTCACTTTTACCAGGTTTTCTTCGGTCAAGTTCACTTTGAATATATGCTTCATCTATGGTCAGTCCAGCAGGTACACCATCAAGTAAGCAGCCTATAGCTTTACCATGAGACTCTCCAAATGTACTAAAACACAGCTTCATTCCAAAACTATTCACGACCCTTCCTCTTTTAAAAGTTTAACAGCTATTTCTGCTGCCTCTTGTTGTGCTATTTTTTTACTTTTTCCAGTTGCTCTTGCATATTCCTTTCCTTCTATAAACACACCCATTTCAAACTCTTTAAGGTGATCGGGTCCACGACTTGCTAAAACTATATACTCAGGTGTAATACCAAAACGAGCCTGTGTCAACTCCTGAAGTGTTGTCTTAAAATCACGAAAAAGTGAATCAAGTGAAATCTCTTCATGGTTACTCTCTATGAGTTTAATCGCAATTTTACTCACAATCCCTAACCCAGCTTCAAGATAAATAGCACCCATTACAGCTTCAAAAGCATTTGAAAGCAGTGAAGATTTTTCACGACCACCATTATTATCTTCTGCATTTGAGAGAAGAATATAGTCGCCAAGATGAAGTGATCGAGCTAATTTATCAAAACCTGTTTCATTTACAAGTGAAGCTCGAATTTTTGAGAGTTTACCTTCATCTGAGTTTCTAAACTTACTAAAGAGATACTCACCTACAATTAGGTCAAGTACAGCGTCCCCAAGAAACTCTAATCGTTCATTATCGTAAGCTTGTTTATAACTCTTATGTGTCAAAGCTTCTATAATAAGTGCTTTGTCTTTAAATACATACTCAAGTTGTGTTTCTAATGTTTTTATATTTTTAGGCATGTCTTTCTCTTTTTTAAACTCTGAAATTTACTGGAATGAATTATTTTCATCCCCTACATCTTGATAAAAATCTTTACTCAGTTGACACTCAACATGTACACTATCTATAGTATTACAGAAAGGGCAACGATGAAATACGAAAGGCTGAACGATTTTACAATCATCACACATATACTCAAAGCTCAAAGTAGCTTTCGCTTTTCCTCTAAGTTTTATAAGTACATCTAGTTCAAAAATTGAACTAGATTTGGCAAGGTCTACATCTCCACGAGCACTATAAAGTTCCCGCAAATAGCCATTTTGTGAAATTATATCTAAATTCAAATCCTTTGGCTCTATCTTCCACAAAATATCACTCAGTAATGCACTTTTTGAATGATCAAAATTTTCCCAAGCTAAAGTAGGGTTATTTTTAAATAGGTATTCAAACAACATGTATACTAACTGGTGTGAAGTTTTATAAACATACAAGAGTTTTTGATTTTTTTCATCTTGCGATATTTTATTGTCATTAAGTATAGCCATCGCCCGTAGATAGTTTCCTTCAAGGAATACATCTTCATTTAACTCACCAAGTGGCTCCAAGACATCTAAAGCAGCCGGGTAGTCTCTCATCTGCTCATACACTAGAAGAAGTAACTTTAAAGCTTCTGGAGTCCTTGGATTAGTCTTTAGAATACTTAAAAATATCTGTTTCGAACGCTCTAAAAAACCTGCTCTTAGGTAAGTTTTTCCAAGTAAGAACATCGTTTCAAGTCTATTTCTACTATTACCAATACTCAAAATTTCATTATAAATTTCTATACTCTTTTCGTAATTACCACTTTTATAATAAGAATGTGCAAGAAAAAGCCAAGATTTTTCAGATAAATCTCCACTGCTTATAAGTACTTTCAACTCATCTTTAGAAGGTATAGTCACAAACTGTTTTAAAAACTTATCTAAATATTTTGAATCTTCGTTGTGTTTATATTTACTCCACCAATAAGAAAAAAATGTAATGACAAAAATAATACTAAAAAAAACAATAATGGAAAAAAGAGGGTCTCTAAACTCTATAAAAAAACTGTTCATTAGTCGTAAACTACTTGTAAAAAAATATATTTATTGTTGAATTTTAGGCTTCGAGTATTTGTCCAATACTTATAAGCTTTATTTGAGATACCAAGCTTATAAGATATTTCTCTCCAAAGCCAAAAGAAGTTAAGTGTGCTAGGCAGATGAGACATTGTGTTTAACTCCTTCAAAACTATTTTTATAAATTATAGTGTTTTGTTGAACAAAACACCCTTAAAGACAACAGTGACTTTAATGAAAAGCCAGGTTGGATTAGAGTAAGTATACACTTTTTACAAGAAATTCAAGATATTGATTATCTGATTGACTCAATTCAAAATGCAAATAAGACTGGCTTATAAGAACTTAAGAAGTAAACCACTAAATATTAACTGTAATGCGAATAAAAGAGAAGAGACCTTAAATGCCGTTCCCGCACTCTTCATAATAGTTCTAAAATGTATCATTAATCCTATTGCACTCATAGCAATAAGCGTGATGTAGTGACTTACCATTCCAATAAGGAGCTCAAGTTCCTTAGGGAGAAGTTCAAGTGAAGCTATAACAGAAAAAAAGACAAACCAGAGTATGAAAGAAAATGATGGTATTCCGACTTTTATTTTGTCCCCTGCTTCCTCACTCTTTTTTTTACTCTCCCTTAATGCTATATATATTAAGATAAAAACGAGAGGAAGCAATAGCAAAACCCTTCCCATCTTAACAACAGTGGCGTAATGTCCTGCTTCGTTAGAGATGCTAAACCCTGCCGCTACTGCTTGCCCAACAGCTTGGAGTGTATTTCCTGTGTAAATTCCTGCATCAATATCACTAAATCCTAAAAGATGAGCTAAGAATGGTACTAAAAATATACCTATTGTTCCCATAAGATTAACAAGTGCTATACTAATACCGACATCGCTACTATTCACTTTGGCAACCCCTGCAGTTGCTGCAATTGCTGAACTTCCACACACTCCATTTCCAATTCCTATCATTAGCGAAAGCTTCGGGTTAAGCTTAAATAGCTTTCCTAAAAGTAGGCCCATCAGGATTGTAAAAGCCATACCCACAATAATCATCAAGATAGTTTTAATCCCTAAATTTGCTAACATCGTAAAATTCAGATTTATGCCCATAAGAGCGATAGCAAACATTAGGAGATCTTTTTCTGCAAACTTTACACCACTTTTAAATGTGGAACCCTCGGCATGAAAAGTTTTATAAAAGTAATTTCCTACAATCATACCTAGAATGATAGCTACGGTAGCTGTACTAAAAGAGATAAACTCTGTAATGCTAAAAGACACAATAGCTATGCCAATGCTGGCAAGTAAACCTTTTGTATACTTTTTATATTTAGCTATTGTAAACATCCAAATCCTTTGTACTTAAATTATTAATGCGAGTATATCTAAAAACTATTTTATAGCCTGTAATTTTTATAATACTGACTTCGTCTTGTAATAAGCACTTCTCGGGGATGTTTTATCCTCACTCAGGTAAGTATACATATTTTCTCTAATACCTCATCGGTATGCTTTTACTCGAAACTTATCTAAAGTTCTTGTTTACCACACACCTGTTCAATCTGTAAAGCTAACTTAAAACTAAAGGTAACAGGCTCAAAAAAGTACTCTTTACATGCACAAGTATTTTTGTATTCTCTTGTATTACACTAATAAGCTACGGGTTAAGAAGATAAGGAACAAGAAAAATCTTAAAAACTGAGCCCATTTATCATTAAAGTATCATTATTTAGCATGTTCTAAAACACTCTCTTTTGGGTACATAAAGCTTGATTTCCGAAATACTGATACTTTTTCACTTTTCTTTCCATTTTTATCAAGTGCATATGCATGAATTGTAATAGGTATTACAGTATCTTTTATAGAATTATTAACCAAAACTTCTGTCGTACTAAGGGTAACAATTTTTTTCCTTATCACTCCAGGTTGAGCAGTAAAAGCTTTTGTTGGTCTAGCAATAGTAATTTTACCTTCCATTCCTTTTGGTGGTAAAATATCAAAATAGAACTTCATTGTCTCTAACTCTGTATTTTGTAATAAAAACACATAAGAGTTATTTACCTTCACCTTACCAGAAGGCATAACTTTTGTTGAGTAGAGACGGTTTTCTTTATTGATATTTAAAAGCATATGCTCTTTTTTACTACCCATCATACCAAGGATCACACTAATCCCAATAAGCAGAACAATATAACCGATAACCTTAGGCCGGAAATATTGAGTCTTTCCTTTTTGGTCAATTATTTCATAATCACTCGACCAAACTACAAGTGACTCTTTTCCAAGTTTCCCCATTACCGTTGTACATGCATCAACACACTCTAAACAGTTTATACACTCAAGTTGTAGTCCTTTTCTAATGTCAATATGTGTTGGACAAACAGTCACACAAGACTGACATGTTGTACACTCAGCAGTGGGGTCTAATGCTAAGAGGTCTTTTTGTTTTGTAAAAACTTTATCCTTATTCTCATTATATATATCACCACCTCTATGTGGATTATACAGAGCCATAACAGTATGTTCATCATAAAGAATAGACTGTATACGAGAGTAAGGACAGATATACACACAAAAATCTTCTTTTAAAATGATGATGTCATAGAGTAAAAAGAGTGCTACTCCAACAACTATTCCAAAGAGTGTCCAGTGGTTTTGTATATCACTAAGATAATTAAAAAAGTCCTCAGGGGGAACAAAGTACCACAAAAAATCTGATGCTGCTAAGAGAGCAAGAGGAATGGCAATTCCGACTGCTATCGCTTTTTTTATTTTATTTTTTAGTAGAGACATATCAGGTTCTGCTTGCTTATTTTTAATGCTTTTACGTAGTCCAACTATAGTTGTCTCTATCAAATCTCTATAAAAAACACGAAAAATAGTTTGTGGACATAACCATCCACAAAAAATACGACCACCCACAACAGTAATACCAAATACTCCTAAGAATATTAACATCAACAAAAATGGCATTAAGTAGAGTTCTTGCATATCAAAATGGACAAATGCAAGGTGTAGTTGTAATTTGTCAAAACTCAGTAGAAAGAAGTGGTTTCCATTAACTTTAATCCAAGGAAGGACTAGTGTAAATATTGTAGCAAAAGTAAAGAGATAGTACCTCTTGTATCTCAATGCTTTAGCTATAGTAAAATCATTTGATCCTTTACTCATTATTTTATATCCTTGATTTTAAATAGTATTTTGTTCTTTTTAGTTTACATTATACAGTATGTTTACATCTTCATTTGGTATCTATTACTCAAATTCATGTGAAGTCTTTTGCATTATCGATAGTATGACCTAGAACAATATTCTTCAAAATTGTATCAGGATAGTTTTCACATAAATACTCACTATTAGAACTACTATGAAGCATACAGCCTTCATTAAGACATATAAGCTTACTTACTCTCTAGATTTTGTAGATTATTTCCTCATTGACTTATAAAATATATTAATTATTATTATATTTTCTTATTGTTTAATAAAAATGTAATGTGATGTGAGTCTATGCATTAAAAGTAAGAGCTAATAATGTAATACAGAATTTTTTATGTACAAAAATGCTAAAATATATATAAATATTTTACGATTAAAAGAATTTTATACTTATGACAACTAAACAATACATTCTTAACACAATAAAAACTCGTCCTCTCATCATTGATGGAGCTATGGGTACACAACTTCAACAGCGTGATGATCAGATCAGCGAAGCTGCATGGGAAGGAAATGAAGGCTGTAATGAGCTTTTAAATGTTACTGCTCCTGAAATTCTTCATGAAATCTACCATGCCTACCTTACTGCTGGTGCTGACTTCATTACTACAAATACTTTTGGCTCATTCTCTTGGGTTTTAGATGAGTACCAGATTGGACATAGGGCATATGAACTAACAGAAGCTGGTGCTAGACTTGTAAAAGAAAAATGTATAGAATTTTCAACTCCCGAGCAACCACGTTTTTGTCTTGGAAGTGTAGGTCCTGGTACAAAACTTCCCTCTCTAGGTCATATATCTTACGATGTGATGTATGAGGGTTATACTGACTTTTGTAAGGCACTTATAGATGGTGGAGTAGATATCTTTATACTTGAAACTTGTCAAGATCCACTTCAGATAAAAGCAGCCCTTCATGCTTGTCAAGAGGCAAATCGTCAAAAAGAGGTAGAAATTCCTATAATGATTTCAGTCACTATTGAGCTTAGTGGAACTATGCTCATTGGAACAGATGCAGAAACTATAGCGACTATTTTAGAGCCTTTTGATATTCTATCACTTGGATTTAACTGCGGAACTGGTCCGGAACAAGTACTCAAACATGTTAAAACACTCTCCGAACTTTGGCATAAACCTATTAGTATTCATGCAAATGCAGGACTTCCGCAAAATCGTGGAGGATATACATACTATCCTATGGGCCCTGATGAGTTTGTTACACAACAAGAAAAGTTTTTAGAGTATGATGGTGTAAGTTTCTTAGGTGGCTGCTGTGGAACAACACCTCAACATATCCGAGCACTTGTAAATGCAGTCATCAACAAAGTACCAAAGATTCCAACAGGAAGTCACCCAAATTCGATTGCTTCACTTTTTAACACAGTAGAACTCATGCAAGAACCTGCTCCACTTCTTATAGGTGAGCGTTCTAATGCAACTGGTTCTAAAGCCTTTCGTGAACTTTTACTCGCTGAAGATTACGAAGGAACACTTTCTGTTGCACAACAACAAGTTCGTGCTGGTGCCCATGTGGTTGATGTAAATGTAGGTTTTGCAGGTCGAGATGAAACAAAAGACATGAATGAAGTCATGGGAACATATGCACAAAAAATTGCACTTCCTCTTATGCCTGACTCAACACAAACCACAGGACTTGAGACTGCTCTAAAAAATATTGGTGGAAAAGCTATACTAAACTCTGTAAACCTTGAAGATGGTGAACCAAAGTTTGATGAAGTCTGTCAACTTGCTAAAAAATATGGAGCTGCACTAGTTTGTCTTACTATCGATGAAGTAGGAATGGCAAAAACAATCGAAGATAAACTCAAAGTTGCGGACAGAATTATAGACCTTGCGACTAACCGTCATGGTCTTAAAAAAGAGGATCTTGTTTTTGACCTACTTACTTTCACACTTGGAAGTGGAGATTCAGAGTATTTTGATGCTGGTATAAATACTATTGAAGCTATTCGTGGACTTCGTAAAAAACATCCTGAAGTTGGTGCTATTTTAGGTCTTTCAAACATCTCTTTTGGACTTGATAAAGATGCACGCCCATATCTTAACTCAATGTTTTTACATCACTGTGTTCAAGCAGGACTCACATCAGTTATCATTAATGTAAAACATATCATCCCTCTTAATAAAATTCCAAAAGAAGACCAAGAGATTTGTGATGATTTAATTTTTAACCGTAAACCAAATGGAGAAGCACTTTTTACTTTCATAGAGCATTTTAGCACTAAAGAAGCCGTTGATAATGATGCGGTTGATGAAGAGTATCTCGCTATGAGTGATGAAGAAAAAATCGCTAAACTTCTTATGGATGGAGATAAGGACAGAATGATTCCTTTAGTTGAGGAAGCTCGTCACTCTATCAAACCAGAAGTTATTGTAAATGAAATCCTCATCGATGCTATGAAAGTTGTTGGTGAACTTTTTGGTAGTGGACAGATGCAACTACCATTTGTACTTCAGTCAGCCGAAACTATGAAAAAAACGGTTGACCATCTTAACCCACACCTTCCAAAGATAGAAAAAGATGTTGACACAACACTCGCACTTGGGACAGTAAAGGGTGATGTTCATGATGTTGGGAAAAACCTTGTTGACATCATTCTTTCTAACAATGGATATAAAGTACAAAACCTTGGTATAAAAGTGCACCTAGAAACATTTTTAGAAACTATGGAAAAACAACATATATCTGCTCTTGGAATGAGTGGTCTACTTGTTAAGTCAACTCAGGTTATGCTTGAAAACTTAGGTATTCTCAAAGAAAAAGGCATTACTATTCCTATTCTTTTAGGTGGGGCTGCACTCACAAGAAACTTTATAGATGACTTTTGTCGTCCTGCTTATGATGGTCCGATATTCTACTGTAAAGATGCCTTTGATGGTGTAACTGCTATGAGCCGCATAGAAGCTGGTAACATGGACACAAACCTACATCCTGATGCACCAGTGATTGAGAGAGTTGTTAAAGAAGAGATTATCATTCCTCCTTTTGAAGAGTTAAAAATGCCTACTCGTGATCTCAAAGTGCCGACTCCTCCTTTTTGGGGAAGACGTGAGATAAAACTAACACAGCAACAAATTGAGATGGCGTTTGAGTGGATAAATCATAAAATTCTTTTTAAATC
>Ga0208468_1000379_pt1 | contig 13818 bp, 11 predicted proteins | sample DeeseametaMP0960_FD_184198 | JGI IMG/M metagenome (GOLD analysis project Ga0208468, IMG submission 184198) | Marine microbial communities from the Deep Indian Ocean - MP0960 (SPAdes) | ecosystem: Environmental > Aquatic > Marine > Oceanic | place: East of Madagascar, South Indian Ocean... | reverse complement strand
GCATGCGCATGAAAGCGACATCATCATTGTGGCCGGAAAAGGCCATGAAGATTACCAAATTATCGGTGACAAAAAGACTAACTATAACGAACGTGCAGTTGTGGCGCGACTGCAACAGGAGTACAGCAAATGATAACAACAACGCTGTCATGGATAGCCGAAAAGGTTAATGGGAAATTATTAAAAGGCGCTGCTGACGTTGAAGTGTCTGCAGTAAGTACCGATACCCGAACTCTAGAAGATGGCGCAGTTTACTTGGCCTTGAAAGGCCCGAATTTTAATGGCCATGATTTTATTTCAACGGCAGAGAAAGCGGGAGCAAGTGCGGTTATTGCCAGTGAAGACGTAGCAACTTCGTTGCCTGTCATTATGGTTGAAGATACCAAAGAAGCACTTGGCCTGTTAGGTGCAGCAGTAAAAGCTTATGTGGCGCCCAAAACGATTGCGATTACCGGAAGCAGTGGTAAAACCACCGTAAAGGAAATGTGTGCCGCCATTTTGGAGCGAAGAGGCAACGTATTAGCCACAAACGGTAACTTCAATAATGATATCGGTGTGCCGCTAACCCTTCTACGCCTTGAACCTCAGCATGAATATGCAGTGATGGAGTTAGGCGCAAATCACATTGGTGAAATCGCCTATACCACGAACCTTGTTAAGCCGGACGTCGCGACTATCGTAAACGCCGCCGCTTCTCATCTAGAAGGCTTTGGAAGTTTGCTAGGTGTAGCGCGCGCCAAAAGTGAAATTTTTAAAGGCTTAGGCAGTGACGGCGTGGCGGTAGTCAATGTTGATAGCCAGTTTTCTGAATTTTGGCAAGGCAAACTTAAACAGACCAAAACGCTAACGTTTTCGCCCCAGCAGAAAAACGATGCTGATTTTAGAGCAGAAGATATCACCATTGGGCTAGATGGGTGCGCCGCATTCCACTTGGTTTGCCCGCAAGGAGATATGTCTATTCAGCTTACTATTCCTGGCGTTCACAACGTGGGGAATGCCCTTGTCGCTGCGGCATTAACACTGCAAGTTGGCGCCACACTAGAAAACGTGCGCGACGGCTTACTTGCCATGAAGCAAGTTAGCGGCCGCTTGAATGTAAAGCAGCTTACCGAACAGGTTCGCCTGTTAGATGACACCTACAACGCCAACGTGGCATCTGTAAATGCGGCAATTGATACGCTAAGTAGCTTTTCAGGTATCCGCGTTCTTGTTCTAGGCGACATGAAAGAGTTGGGTGAAAAAGCGCGTTTTTACCACGAGCAGGTGGGGGAATACGCTAAACAAAAAGGAATTAATTACCTGTATACCATGGGTGTTTTGAGTCAATCAGCCAGTGCTGTGTTTAATGAAAATGGTGGCCATTTCAGCGATGTTGAAAGTTTGTTGGCCGCAATGGAGAGTGATTTGTTAGTGCAGCAGCGCGATATTTCAATTTTAGTTAAAGGTTCACGCAGTTCCAGAATGGAACGTGTGGTAGAGGCGGTAGAGGCCTCTGCGCTGGGAAAGCACGATAGCCGTCGGGAGCGAATAGCATGTTAATTTGGCTAGCCGACTGGCTGACACAATTCGATTCAGGGTTTAACGTATTTTCATACCTTACCCTTCGTGCAATTTTAAGCACGCTGACCGCATTACTTATTGCCATTCTTATTGGCCCTAAGATGATTCGTTATTTACAGCGTATGCAAATTGGTCAAACCGTACGAGACGATGGCCCGCAAAGCCATTTGTCAAAATCAGGCACACCCACTATGGGCGGGTTACTTATACTCGCAGCAATTGTAGTAAGCGGCCTGCTTTGGGCTGACCTGACTAACCGTTATGTGTTGGTAACCCTTACCGTGGTTGTGGCCTACGGTATTATTGGGTTTGTTGACGACTACAGAAAAGTGATCCGCAAAGACTCGAAAGGGCTTATCGCCCGTTGGAAATATTTCTGGCAATCTGTGGTTGCGTTAGGCGTCGCATTCTATCTATACAGCAGTGCAACAATAAGCGCTGAAACCTCACTACTGGTGCCTTTCTTCAAAGAAGTGTTTCCGCAGCTGGGGGCGTTCTTCATCATCATTACTTACTTTGCCATTGTAGGCACCAGTAATGCGGTAAACCTTACCGATGGCTTGGATGGACTTGCCATCGTGCCTACTATTTTAGTGGCAGGCGCATTTGCCATTTTCGCCTATGTGACAGGTAATGCGAACTTTGCTGAATACCTGAATATTCCTCATATTCCGCTTACCAGCGAACTGGTGATTGTGTGTACCGCCATGGTCGGTGCAGGCTTAGGCTTTTTATGGTTTAACACGTATCCGGCACAAGTATTTATGGGTGACGTTGGCTCACTAGCGCTAGGCGGCACACTAGGTGTGTTAGCTGTATTAGTGCGCCAAGAACTCGTGTTAATCATCATGGGTGGTGTTTTTGTTATGGAAACCCTGTCGGTCATCCTTCAGGTAGGTTCTTACAAATTGCGTGGCCAGCGTATTTTTCGTATGGCGCCTATTCACCATCACTATGAATTGAAGGGCTGGCCAGAGCCGCGCGTAATAGTGCGTTTTTGGATCATTTCAATCATTTTGGTGTTGGTGGGTCTTGCTACCCTCAAACTTAGATAAGCGGTAAAGAGATAAATCGTAATGTCGTATAACGTACGTGAGCATAGTTATGTAGTCGGTGGCCTAGGTGTTACAGGTCAGGCTTGCGTGCGCTTTTTGTTGCAAAAGCAGGCAACGGTTAAAGCATTTGATACCCGTGCTAATTTTACTCTAGTTACCGACCCTGATTCTGATCTTGATACCGACATGCAAGCGTTTATGGCAGAGAAGGTCACTTGCACTGCTCTAAGCGAAGATTACTTTGATGGTGTAGACACCTTGGTGTTAAGCCCAGGGCTTGCTCTTGATATTGAACAAGTGGCTTTAGCGCAAAAGTGTGGTGTTGAGGTGATCGGCGACGTGGAATTGTTTGCCCGTTTAAATGCCTCCACGAGTGATGCTACGCCAGCTAAGCGCGTAGTAGGTATCACCGGCTCTAACGGTAAAACCACGGTTACTTTATTAGTGAACCATCTGCTCAAAAACTGCGGCGTAAAAAGTATTGAAGCGGGTAACGTAGGTCGCCCTGTGCTTGAAGCGCTTCAAAGTGATGCAGATGTAGTGGTGATGGAGTTATCAAGTTTTCAACTTGAAACAACGTCTAGCTTGGTGCTCGAAGCTGCAACTGTCCTTAATATTTCCGATGATCACCTAGACCGTCACGGTACCCTTGAAGCCTATATCGATGCCAAGCATCGCATTTTTGATAACGCGAAATCTGCGGTTGTGTGGCGAGACGGTGAGTTTGTAGCACCTTACGAGCAGCTTATTACCGATGCTAAGGGGATTGCTGCATCAAATGCAGTATCTGATGGCGAATCTAATGCTGTATCTAATGCCGAATTTAATGAAGACGCGCTAGCGTCAAAAAATATCGTTGAATATGGACTGGGAGAGTCGACCACAGGGCTTGCGATTGCGTCTTTTGACGGTGACGATGAACAAAGTCTATATATAACGTTTAAAGGCGAAAAGCTTATTGCCCTTAGCGATATTCATTTGGCGGGCATGCACAACGTACTAAACATCATGGCTGCATTGGGTATCTGCCTTCAGCTAGGTGTTTCGCCAGCGCTCGCGGTTAAACATCTACACAGTTTTAAAGCTGCACCACATCGTTGTGTGGAAATAGCCCGTGTAAACGACATCCGATATATCGACGACTCCAAAGCAACCAACATTGGCGCCACTATAGCTGCCCTTGAAGGGTTAGCCCCGACTATACAAGGGAAGCTCATTCTTATTGCAGGTGGTGACGCTAAAGGCGCTGATATAGCCAGCCTCTCGCCTTATCTAACTAAATATGTATCGCACGTGTTTGCTTTGGGCAAAGATGCACACCTGTTTGAAAAGAGTTTTGCGCATACAACTCGTGTGGCAACGATGAAAGACGCCGTAAAAGCAGCAACAAGACTTGCTGCCCCTGGTGATGTTGTGCTGCTTTCGCCTGCGTGTGCAAGTTTAGATATGTTTAAGAACTATATGCATCGCGGTGACGTGTTTAAACAAGATGTACACGACCTACTTAATCTACACAGTAAGAACGACGACGCTGTGGAGGCCACATCATGATTGCTGCCTCTACCAAACTTAGCGCGTTATTTGCCGCGAAGCATGACGGACAACCTTCGGCAACGCACCCCTATGACGTAACGCTTATCTTAATTGCGCTCGCGCTAATGAGTATTGGCATTATTATCGTCACCTCGGCGTCGATGCCGGTGGCCGATAGGCTGCACGACAACCCCTTCTATTTTGCTATTCGCCACGGTATTTACATTGTTGGGGCGATCGTTGCCGCTATGGTAGTGCTGAATTTGCCCATGCAGTTTTGGCGCATGACCAATCCCTATCTTCTGCTCGCGGCCATCGCGCTATTGTTAGCAGTTCTGGTAGTGGGAAGAACTGTAAACGGGAGTACCCGTTGGTTGGCGATTGGGCCTATAACCATTCAAGCTGCCGAGCCTGCTAAGCTCTTTTTCTTTGCCTATTTGGCGGGTTATCTGGTTCGCCGCTACGAAGAAGTGACCGAAAATCTAAAAGGATTTATTAAACCCCTTGTCGTGTTCTTTGCGTTAGCGATGCTATTACTGCTACAGCCAGACTTAGGTACCGTCGTTGTGATGTTTGCAACCACGATTGGCTTGCTGTTTTTAGCGGGTGCACGACTTTGGCAGTTCTTCGCACTGGTGTTTGCAGGCATATTGGCGGTTGTAGCGCTTATCGTGTTTGAAGAATACCGAATGAAACGGGTTACTTCCTTTTTAGACCCTTGGGCTGATCCGTTTGGCGCTGGTTATCAGCTAACCCAGTCTTTAATGGCCTATGGCCGGGGTAACTGGTTTGGGCAAGGCCTAGGCAATAGCTTGCAAAAACTGGAATTCTTACCCGAAGCACACACTGACTTTGTTATGGCCATCTTGGCGGAAGAGCTGGGCTTCGTTGGTGTGCTTGCCGTACTCGGCCTTATTTTGTGGATGGTGTTGCGTGCACTAAGCATTGGAAATAAGGCACTTGAAAAAGGGCGAGCGTTTGATGGTTACATGGCTTACAGCATAGGCATCTGGTTCAGTTTCCAAACGGCGGTAAATATTGGTGCAAGCGCAGGTATTCTGCCAACAAAAGGGTTAACACTGCCGTTAGTTAGCTACGGCGGCTCGTCACTTATCATCATGTCAGTAGCAGTAGCCATATTACTTCGTATCGATTTTGAATTACGGGTTGATGGCGTACAGGCGATTGGCCGGGGCGACAGCAAATCCGGTAAGAGCAAGGCCCGCCGTAAAAAGCCTATTCCTACAAGCGCGTCGCAAACTAAAGCGTCACAAGCTGAAGGTGAGGCAAGTGTAGAGAGCGGGGCCGATGAAGCGGATTTTTCTACAGCGACGGTTGAAGCTAAACCTAGCGCCAAAACATCAAGTGCAGAAGATGAAGGAAAAGCTGGCATTAAAGCTATACTCGCGCGGGTAGCGCGGGAGGCTGATAATGGCTAAGCGTTGCTTAATTATGGCTGGCGGTACAGGCGGGCATGTTTTCCCAGGCCTTGCAGTGGCAAACGCGCTTCGAAAGGAAGGTTGGGACATTCATTGGCTAGGCACCGCCGAGCGGATGGAAGCGCAAGTTGTGCCTAAGCACGACATACCTATTCACTTTATTCCGGTAAAAGGGCTTCGTGGCAAAGGTGTTACGGCACGTCTTCAAGGTGCTGTTGCGTTAGTTAAAAGCTTATTTTCTGCAAGGCGAATTATAAAGCGCCTTCAACCTGATATCGTTGTTGGGTTTGGCGGTTACGCTAGCGGCCCTGGTGGGGTTGCTGCAAAAAGCTTAGGTATTCCCGTTATTGTGCATGAACAAAATGCAGCGGCAGGCATGACCAATAAGCTTCTTAGTAAATTCGCAAGTCGCGTGCTTCTGGGCTTTGACGATGCCAAAGAACAATTTTCAGGTGGCGCTACTAAGGTGCATACTGTGGGCAATCCTGTTCGTGATGAAATTTGGCAGGTGAAGCCCAAATCTGTAGTCATTGACGCAGACGCTCGTGAAAACACCACAGAGCATAAACAAGGCCTTAATTTACTTGTTGTAGGCGGCAGTTTAGGCGCACAAATTCTCAATGAAACCGTGCCGGAGACTTGCGGGGTGCTAGAAGGTTTATCAATCAAACACCAATGTGGAAAAGGCAACAGTGAAGGTGTCATTAAAGCCTACACGTCGGTGGGCGCAGATATGTCGAAAATCGATGTCAGTGACTTTATTGATGACATGGCCGCAGCTTATGAATGGGCAGACTTTGTTGTCTGTAGAGCCGGTGCGCTTACGGTAAGTGAAGTTGCAGCTGCCGGACGCGCGGCGATTTTCGTACCGCTACCTTTTGCGGTAGACGATCACCAAACAAAAAATGCGCAGTCGTTAGTTAAGCAAAATGCGGCACTGATGATTGCTCAATCTGTATTAAAAGAAAATTTAGGGCAGGCGGTGCGTCAGTGGTTACAACACCCTGAAGGCTGCTTAAAGATGGGTGCTGTTGCGAAAACATGTGCAAGCACTCATGCCACGGAAAATGTAGTAAGCCACGTTAAAAGCGTGGTAGGAGTAGGGGACTAATGGTTTTTAAAACCCCATTTGAAAGCCCGCAAATGCGCAGGGTTAAAAATATATTCTTTATTGGTATCGGCGGTGCCGGTATGGGTGGTATTGCCGAAGTATTACTGAACGAAGGTTATGCTATTGCTGGCTCTGACATTCAAGAAGGGCCAATGACACAGCGGCTAAGCGAATTAGGTGCTGATGTGAAAATAGGCCACCGTGCGGAAAATGTTGAAGGCATGGACGTTATTGTGGTGTCTAGCGCCATCAACGAGCAAAACCCAGAGATTATCGTGGCTCGTGAAAAGCGCATTCCGATTATTCGCCGTGCAGAAATGCTGGCAGAATTGATGCGATTCCGCCACGGTATTGCGGTGGCGGGTACCCACGGCAAAACGACTACAACCAGTTTGATTTCAACGATTTTCGCAGAAGCGGAGTATGATCCTACGTTTGTTATCGGTGGTTTGCTTAACAGCGCTGGTACGAATGCGCGACTAGGCAAAAGCCGTTATCTAATCGCAGAGGCTGACGAGAGCGATGCGTCCTTCCTTCATTTGCAGCCGATGGTTTCCGTGGTGACCAATATTGAAGCCGACCATATGGATACTTATGGTGGCGATTTCTCAAAGGTGAAAGATACCTTTGTTGATTTCTTGTCGAACCTACCCTTTTACGGGCAGGCCATCGTGTGCGGTGACGATGCAAATATTCAAGAGATTCGCCCTCGTATAGGCCGAAGTATTCTGACCTACGGTTTTGAATCTCACAATGACTATCGCGCAGAAAATGTTTCACTGTCATTCGGTAAAGCGAATTTTACGGTTATTCGCCCAGAACGCGAACCGTTAGATATAACGTTGAACCTCACCGGTAACCACAATGTGCTTAATGCGCTTGCTTCTATCGCTGTAGCAACGGATGAAGGTGTAGATGACGACGCTATCATTCGCGCACTAGCCAGCTTTGGCGGCATAGGCCGTCGTTTCGAGCAGCTAGGTACGTTTACTACCAGTAAAGGCGAGGTGTGTTTAGTCGATGACTATGGTCACCACCCAACGGAAGTAAGGGCGACAATCGCTGCGGCTCGTGCAAACTGGCCTGATAAGCGCTTGGTTATGGTTTACCAGCCACATCGCTTTACGCGCACCCGCGACCTTTACGAAGACTTTGTTGAAGTACTGTCGAGTGTTGATGCTTTGTTGCTTCTGGATGTTTACGCAGCCAGTGAACAACCTATTGAAGGCGCTGACAGTAAAGCGTTGTGCCGTTCCATTCGTCAGCGCGGTCAAATAGAGCCTGTGTACGTAGGTGACAAAGACGCCTTACCAGCTATTTTGGCGAATATCATGCAAGATGGCGACATCGTTATGACCCAAGGGGCGGGCAACATCGGACAAATTGCTAAGCTCTTAGCTCGTCACGCGCTAGAGCCGATCACACTTGCAAAGGAAGGGGAATAAGATGTTTACACCTTCAGTAAGTATTCACTCACAGAAAACCCACTCGCCGAACGAGTATGGCAAAGTAGCTGTGCTGCTCGGCGGTGACTCTGCTGAACGGGAAGTATCGCTTAATTCGGGCAATGCGGTGTTAAATGCATTGTTACGACAAGGCGTAGATGCGTTTGCGTTTGACCCAGCAGAGCGACCTCTGACCGACCTTATCGACCTCAACGTCGATAGAGCGCTCATTATGCTGCACGGTCGCGGTGGTGAAGATGGCTCTATGCAAGGAGCCCTTCAGTTCCTAAAAATCCCCTACACGGGGAGCCGAGTTTTAGGTTCTGCACTGGCAATGGACAAAATTCATACTAAGCAAGTGTGGCAAAGTTTAGGCTTACCCACTGCAAAATATGAAATTGCTGATAAAAGGCACTTTGAAGCTGGTAAGTGCAGCGCTATAATGGATAAATTGGGGAATGAAGTCATGGTAAAACCGGCCAGAGAAGGGTCGAGTATTGGCATGGCGAGAGTGACAAGCGCTAAACAGCTCGAAACTGCCATTCAGGACGCCTTTAAATACGATAATCAAGTCCTGTTAGAGCAGTATATAGATGGCCCCGAATTCACTGTTTCTGTATTGCAGGGACAGGCGTTGCCGTCTATTCGCATGTCTACTCCACATACATTCTATGATTATGCTGCGAAATATCAGGATAATACAACAGAATACTATTGCCCAAGCGGCTTGTCTGAAGAGCAAGAAGCACAGCTAGCAAAACTAGCATCCCGTGCTTTTGACGCTATTTCTGGCAGCGGCTGGGGTAGAATTGATGTTATGCAGGACAACCAAAGGCAATTTTATTTGCTAGAGGCGAACACAGTGCCTGGCATGACAGAAAAGAGTTTGGTGCCGAAAGCAGCCAAAGTTGCAGGATTAACATTTGACGAACTGGTACTAAGTATTCTTTCTACTAGTTTCGATGACGTTGCAAACAAGGCGTAAACGTGGCAGATACCAATACTAATCAAAATAAGCCTGCTTCTGTAAAGAGCGGCAAAAGTAAAACGGCAGTGTGGGGCGGCGTCGCTTTCTTACTGTTTGTTATTGCAGGATTAGTGTTTGGTGGGCTTAAAGCAAACCAGTATTTGCAGGATGAACAGCAAATGCCGGTACAGGTTATCGATTTTTCTGGTGATTATCAGCACATCGATATTACCAAGCTAGAGCGGTTAATACGCAAGGCGCAGCCTGGAAGTTTTTTCGCGCTTGACGTCAACGAAGTATTTGAGCTTGTTGAAGCGCAGCCTTGGGTTTATCGCGCGTCAGTAAGAAAGAAGTGGCCAAATACGTTAAAAATTTATTTGGTTGAGCAGCAGCCAGTTGCGCAATGGAATGAAGATTTGTTGTTAAACCCTTATGGCGATACGTTTAACGACGAAGGCGTGAAGTTAGACTTACCGCGCCTTTACGGCCCAGGTGGCAGCGAAAAAACCGCCCTTGAAGGCTACAACGCCATGCACGCGTTGATTGCGACGACGGATATGACGTTAGACGAGCTGTCCTTAAGCGAGCGATTTGCATGGCAAGTGCAGTTGAAAAACGGCATTAAATTGAATTTAGGACGTCAGGAGTTTATCGATAGGCTACAACGCTTTATTGATGTTTATCCACTTCTGGCGCAACAAGAGAAGGCGGTGAAATACGTCGACCTTCGCTATGACACGGGCGTAGCAGTCGGATGGAAAGACGACAGCGCCACAGATGAAGAGAGTTAAGGAAACCATGTCAAAACCTGCTGAACGCAATTTGATTGTAGGACTAGATATCGGCACCAGCCAAGTAAAAGCTGTTGTGGGTGAATTACTAGAAGATGATCAAATCAGTATTGTTGGCGTGGGCACCCATGCATCGAAAGGTATGGATAAGGGCGGCGTTAACGATTTGAACCTGGTGGTGAAATCGGTCCAGCGTGCAGTAAACGAGATGGAGTTAATGGCAGATTGCCGTGTGTCTTCAGTTTTTATGTCTATCTCGGGACGACACGTTAAGTGCCAAAATGAAAATGGCATGGTACCGATTAACAATCAGGAAGTAACACAAGAAGACGTAGATAACGTTATTCATGCAGCGCGCAGTGTGCCAATTGCAGCGGAACGTCGTCTACTACACGTGTTACCACAAGAATTTACTATTGATGTGCAGGAAGGGATAAAGAACCCTATTGGCATGTCGGGAGTAAGAATGGAAGCGGATGCTCACATTATTACCTGTGCCGACGATATGGCGAAAAATATGGTGAAATGTGTTGAGCGTTGTGAACTTAATGCCGATCAACTGATCTTTTCAGCATTGGCATCAAGTTATGCGGTACTGACTGACGACGAGCGCGAGCTTGGCGTATGTGTGGTTGATATCGGTGGTGGTACCATGGATATGGTTATCTACACCGATGGCGCTATTCGTCACACGGCGGTAATACCGGTTGCGGGTAATCAAATTACCAGCGACATCGCTAAAATATTTAGAACGCCTATTAGCAATGCAGAAGAAATTAAGGTGAATTACGCCTGTGCATTGAAAGATATGGTGAGTATGGAAGACAGCATTGAAGTGCCTAGCGTGGGCGGACGCCCAGCTAGAGTGATGTCTCGTCATACGTTAGCTGAGGTGATTGAACCTCGCTATCAAGAGCTTTTTGAGCTGGTACATGATGAAATTCGTGCCAGCGGTCTGGAAGAGCAAATCGCTGCAGGCCTTGTGCTTACAGGCGGTACCGCTAAAATGGAAGGTGCCGTGGAATTTGCCGAAGAACTTTTCCAGATGCCCGTGCGCGTGGGCAAACCCATCAACGTAAAAGGCTTGTCCGAATATGTTGATGACGCTGGATTTGCGACAGTCGTAGGACTGCTGCAATATGGCAAAGTACAATCTGACAATAAGAAGTCCAGTACGCAGAAGACCGGTGAAAGCTTATTTCATCGAGTGCAAAGCTGGTTTAAAGGTGAATTTTAATTTTATTTTGGGGGCGCTATAGCTACGGCATCAAGGCTAGCAGGAAGCAATTAGCCTAAGGGAATGACCTGGCGTAGTGTTTAAAAGACGTACAACCGGAGAGTAAGTATGTTCGAATTAATGGATAGTCACGGCGAAGAAGCCGTAATCAAAGTCATCGGTGTCGGTGGCGGCGGCGGCAATGCCGTTGAGCACATGGTGTCTCAAAGCATTGAAGGCGTAGAATTTATTGCAGTTAACACCGATGCACAGGTGCTTCGCAGCTCAAGTGCAGATGTTACACTTCAAATTGGCTCAAGTGTAACAAAAGGGTTAGGTGCGGGTGCTGATCCGAATATTGGTCGTGAAGCTGCACAAGAAGACAGAGAAACCATTCGTCAGGCGCTAGACGGTGCAGATATGGTTTTCATCACTGCCGGTATGGGCGGTGGTACAGGAACGGGCGCAGCGCCAGAAGTGGCAAAGATTGCTCGTGAAATGGGCATCCTTACGGTAGCGGTAGTTACCAAGCCATTCCCATTTGAAGGTAAAAAACGCACCTCGTTTGCGGAACAGGGCATTGTTGAGTTGTCTAACAACGTTGACTCGCTAATTACCATTCCTAATGAAAAGCTGTTAAAAGTAATGGGTCCAGGCACGCCGCTTCTTCAAGCGTTTAGCGCAGCAAATGACGTATTACGCGGTGCAGTTCAAGGTATTGCTGAACTGATTACCCGTCCTGGTCTAATCAACGTTGACTTCGCAGACGTACGTACCGTTATGTCTGAGATGGGTAAAGCGATGATGGGTAGTGGCGCTGCAAGCGGTCCAGACCGTGCTGAAGAAGCTGCTGAAGCCGCGATTGCCAGCCCGCTTCTTGAAGATATCGACTTGTCAGGCGCGCGCGGTATTCTTGTAAATATCACTGCGGGTCCAGATTTCGCCATCGACGAGTTTGAGACTGTTGGTAACGCCGTTAAAGCGTTTGCCTCAGAGAATGCCACAGTGGTTGTGGGTACAGTGATCGATATGGAAATGACAGACGAGCTTCGCGTAACGGTTGTTGCAACCGGTATTGGCGCAGAGCGCAAGCCTGACATTTCGCTAGTAAGCTCTGAAGGCTCTCGTCTAACACAGCCTGCAAAAGAATACGGTAACACGCAATCAAGTGAACCACGTTCTGCAGTAGGCGGTACAGAGGGCAATCAGGCGCTGAAGGCCGACGACAGTGCACAGCCAGAAAATGATTTGGAATATTTAGATATTCCTGCATTTCTTCGTAAGCAGGCAGACTAATTTAGCTGCCTGAAACGGAAGGGAATTATTTCGCGTTTGTGATGTCTCACCTAGTAAGGTGTATTTATACAACGTGAAAAATTTCGCGTGGATAGGTTGATTAAATACGTAATCTGACAGAGTTAAATCCGTCAGAACGGGTGTTTTTTGACATGTGAGTAATAACTCACTATAATTCGCGCCCGCTTTTTTTAATAGGTAAAAGCTTAAGCAGATGATTAGACAACGTACAATCAAGCAATCGGTACAAGAGACCGGAATTGGGCTTCATAAAGGGGAAAAGGTCACAATGACTCTCCGACCTGCGCCAGCAAACACGGGTATCGTGTTTAGGCGTGTTGACCTTGAACCACATGTTGACATACCTTCGCGTGCGAACGCGGTAGGTAATACCATGCTGTGTACGTGCCTGAATAACGAAGACGGTGTGACTATCCAAACGGTAGAACACTTAGCGTCTGCGCTTGCAGGTTTAGGTATCGACAATATTATTGTTGAAGTAGACAGTAACGAGCTGCCAATTATGGACGGAAGTGCTAGCCCGTTCGTATTCTTGCTTCAATCTGCCGGTATCGAAGAACTAAACGCGCCTAAGCAATTTATTCGTATTAAAAAGCCAGTTCGTGTAGAAGATGGCGATAAGTGGGCCGAATTAGTGCCTTATGACGGTTTCCGCGTTGATTTCCAAATTGACTTTGAGCATCCTGTGATCAGTCAAACTCGTCAGCATATGGTGATGGATTTTGATTCATGCTCATATGTAAGCGAAGTTAGCCGTGCACGAACTTTTGGTTTTATGCGCGACTTAGAGTACATGAATGCTAACAACCTAGCGTTGGGTGGCAGCATGGAAAACGCAGTGGCGTTGGACGAATTCCGCGTACTCAACCCTGAAGGGTTGCGCTATGACGATGAGTTCTTAAAGCATAAGATTTTGGATGCTATCGGTGACTTATACCTTGGCGGCCATAGTCTAATTGGTGAATTGCGTGCGTACAAAACAGGCCATGGTCTGAATAACAAGCTATTAAATGCAGTACTTGCGCAAAAAGAGTGTTGGGAGTTCGTGACCTACGACTCACAGGAAACAGCACCAATTCGTTATGCTCAGCCCGCATTAGCGTAAGAATTTTAGAAAGCCGCCTTACGGGCGGCTTTTTTTCGTATGGCATTTAGTGAAATAAATGATACAGTAGCCGAATAATTAATATAAATTTCACCCATGTGACATAAAAACTATAGGTCGAAGGTTGCCGCCTTTGGCTAAAAACACATTCATCGTTGTATGAAGTGGTATGAAAAGAGTGGCGTGAAACAGCAATTTTCTTCGTGGTATGAAACTAACAATTACACTCGCTGGTAAAAATAAACGCTATAGGCACAGTATTAGTGTCCGTACGCTTGT
>Ga0208468_1000359_pt1 | contig 14193 bp, 7 predicted proteins | sample DeeseametaMP0960_FD_184198 | JGI IMG/M metagenome (GOLD analysis project Ga0208468, IMG submission 184198) | Marine microbial communities from the Deep Indian Ocean - MP0960 (SPAdes) | ecosystem: Environmental > Aquatic > Marine > Oceanic | place: East of Madagascar, South Indian Ocean... | reverse complement strand
GCAGCGCGTCCCTTGAATGAAACAGACATTGTGCACTCCTGATTTCTTTTTCTGTGTCGCGGGGGTGGCGACAGGGGGATGACACCCTAGTCAGGAGTACACAGGCATTCACATAGGAAGAAAGCGGTAATCGGCGTAATCCGCGACAGATATACGTAAAATTGTTGAAAACAGTGATGCACTTGGCAGGAGAAAGGGGCGCCACGTCCGGCACGAATGTGCCAAAAAGTCGGCAGCGGCCAGGGCACAGATCAGGATATCGGGGTCGTCCGGGCTTCGCCTTGCCAGCAAGGCGCCAACGGGTCGAGGATATCTGCTTCAGGGAAAACAAAAAAAGCCCCGGACAAGCCGGGGCATATTTCAAGGAACTACTGGAGAGAAATCACTGAATGGATGCGCTCTGGTAGCTGAGGTTGATGCCGCCCAGCGGAATCTGCAGCAACACCTTGCCACCATCGAAACCGGCCAGGGTGATCTCCAGGTCCACATCCAGGGCTTCCTGGTTTTGCAGACCGATGAACAGGCGCCCATCGGGCAGGAAGTCCAGCGGCCCTTCCAGTTGTACATTGTCGATGGGCAGGCTCTTCACATTGTGCTCCAGACCCAGCGGCAGGCTCAGTGCCGGGGCATCGAACAGCAGGTCGAACTGGATACGGAACACCAGGCCATCCGGGGTATCCACGATAAGGCCTACCGGCGGCACGGTGCGCGGGCTGTTCGGATCATTGGGATCTTCCGGCTCGTAGCGCACCCGCAAGATGTTGGGGCCGGTGGCGGTGGGCACAGGTGCCAGGCCGATGTTGTCCAGCCCGACCGCCTCAATGAGGTTATCGATGCCAGTGGCACCCAGCAGCCCATCCACAACACCCTGAAGCAGGTCACCGACCACCGGGATAATACCGAGCAATCCACCGGTTTCATCATCCGAGGTCAGTCGCAGACCAATAACCGCCGTCGCATCCAGGTTGGTCAAGGCCACGGCAGTAGGATAGATCACCACGGGGACACCCTGGTTTTCGGCATCGAAATCCAGAATTTCCGTATTCAGCAACCCGGTGATGTAAATGATCTTGTCACCGTCACACTGGGTGGGCTCACCACTGGCTACGTTGTCAAAACCGCAACCGGTATTGGCGTAAGCCACCAACCCTTCCCCACCGGTACCGCGAGGCACAATCATGGTGGCATTGGCCGGTGTATTGGCCGGATCAATGGTATCCCCGGTCAACACCGGTTCGTTGCTGTCGATCTGGAAGTTGTTGTTCACATCAGCACTGGGCAGGTTACCCAGCTCCTGGAAGATGGTATCTACAGCGGTTTCACCCCGGAACAGAATCTCCATGTCAGGGCCACCGTCTTTCAAACCGCCACCGAGCAACGGAGCCGTTTGCAGGGGAAGCCCGTCGGCGGAGCAGATGCCGGCACAACCGGTACCGCCACCATTTCCGGCCATCACATAACGGTACAGGGTGTCACCGGTGTCATCCCAGGGCTGATTGGGTGTAAAGGTGAAGCCACGGGTTTCTACTGTGAGCTCACCCTCCACATCAACCCAGGTGCCGTTGTCGTCCGCTTGTACCAACACGGTATCGCCAAGCACCAGGGTGCTCGGGTCCATGTTCTGGGAGAAACGCACCTTGACCGGGCGGTTGGCCGGCAACCCAACGATGGGCAGCTGGTCAATCACAACCTGATCCGCTTCCGGACTGGAAGACACACACACGCCTTGAGTGCCGGCGTCAATTTCGCCCTGGCTGGCAGTGCTGCTGGCGCAAGGGAAGCCCGGGTAAACGGTGGACGCGAACGGCCCACGGCGAACATCGTCGCCACCGTCATCCACCACGTATTCCGGCAGGGTGAAGTCCAGGGAGTTGTCGCCTTCCAGAGAGTCGAGCATCTGTAGCGGGTTACCGGCCAGGTCGGTGATTTCCGGTGTGGTGGTCACCACATATTCCACGCCGTATTCCACCGGGCTATCCGGGGTAATCACCAGCGCATTACCGCTGAGTTCCCAACTGAAGGGCTCGGCAACGCCACCTTTGCTGAGCATCAGCGAAGTGCCCGCGTTGATGCTTTGCGGCTCCAGAGCTTCGCTGAAGTGAATAACAATGGGCTCACCCGGTTCCATGCGGTCTGCCACATTACCCGGCTGCCAGGACAATTCCGGGCCGTTATCCCCATTCAGAACGGGAACGATGGGATTCACGGAATCGATCGGCTGGACCGGCGCATTTTCCTGATCCAGATAAGACTCCATACGGAAGCTGAGCACGCCGTAGCTGTTTTCCACACCCAACACGCGCGGCTCTACCACAGTGATGGCATCGGTGTTCAGCTGGCCATCTTCAATCAGGCCGGTACCCACCAGCTCCAGGTGCATCAGGTTCTGGGTAAAGGCGCCATTGGCGCGGGCGTCGGAGGTGGAGGTTGCCACATCCATCATCAGCCGCAGCTGCTTGGGTGCGTCATCGCTTTCCGCATTGGGATTGGGAAACAGGTAACCGGTAGCATCGGAAATGATCTGTACGGTTACTTCACCGGAATCAAAGCCCACCGGCACTTCACCACCGATAAACACTTCCAGCGCATCACCGGTAAGAATGCCTCCCTTCTTCACTCGCAGCGGGGTCACTTCCGGGAAATTGGGTGCAAAGGCAAGCTCGGCATACACGTCACCGGACTGCTTGGACACGGTCTTGTCCTGCAGCAGGGTGCCGATCACCGGTACGCAGTTGATCGGCTGGCCGGTCAGGTCAGAGGTGATCACCCCTTCATCCAGACACCCCAGGGAATCATCCGCCGGGGGCGCATTGGTGACCAGTACTGCCCGCTCACCGGTAGTCGGCGAGGTGGTGTCCTGGGGCACGGTGGAATGGGTAAAGGCCGCAATGGTTTCACCGGACTGGCTCATCACACCACTGACGCCCAGCTCATAGGTCTGACCGGGGGTCATGTCTTCCTGGGGGTCCACGGTAATGGCGGTGCGCCCTACCAGCAATTGCGCGGGTACCAGCTCGCCATTGCTCATCAGGCTGACCGTTTCACCATAGACCGCCGTGGAGGCATCAATGGATTTGGTGGTACGCAGCCGGAAACTGGAGAAATCCATGCTTTCGAACTGGTCGTCATCCGGGAAGATGGATTCCACTTCGAAGCTGGCGGCGGTCTGCTGAGTATCCAGCGGCCCTTCCAGGGCGGCGCGAGTAGTGAAGTTCAGTTCGCCATCCTTGAAGGTAGTGGTTTCACCGAGCACGGTGACGCCATTCATGACTACCTTGTAATCCGTCGCCGGCGCCAACGCGTTTACCGGGGTCAGTACAACACCACGGCCGTCTGCCACGGATTCCAGGGTAAAGGCCACATCCGCACCATTGGCGTCCTTGAACACGAAATTGTCGGCCGTGGCTGACACCGCATGGCTGAACTGCAATGCCACAATCGCTCGCGGTGCCACCTGTTTCTGGTCATCCAGCGGGTAGGTATAGTGCAGGTTGCGCGCATTGAAGGTGGGTGTATCGAAGCTCACCCGGTCCTTGTCCCCGCCACAGCCTGCCACCATCAAGGCGGTCAGCGCTGTCAGGGCAATATTGTTCTTTTTCATGGAACACCTCCGTTAGAACTTCACCGTGACTGCACCGGAAAACACATGGACATCGCCATCAGCGGTCACTACTTCATAGGGGTTGGCTACACCGGGGCGGTTGGTGGTCAACTCGAAATCCCGCTCTTCCAGTTTCTGGAACTGGTAACCGAAATCAAGGCGCAACGGATAAGCGAGGATCGGCGGGTTCTTGATGACCAGGGAAGAGCCTACACCGACAATCAATTTATCACTGTCCAGGTAGTTCACGTCCGGGGTCTGGATGCTTTCCAGCGGGCTTTCCTGGTAGGCCACCCCACCGGACAGGATCAGATGGTCGTTCACGGTCCATTCCGCACCGATACGCGGCACCACAATATCCTTGAACTCGGCAAAGGCCTGGTCCTTGACCGTATCCCGGGCCAGTTCGTCTTCAAGGTCACTCCAGTTCTGCTGCTCTACGGTAACAGCGGCACGGAAGTTGTCTGTGAAGTGATAGAGCAGGCCGGCGCTGAAGATATCCGGCTGGTAGGAATCGATGGTATCGATCAGCACGGTAATACCCGGATCGATCACGGTACCGGGAATGGTCAGTTTTGATTCCACGGCGGTGCGGGCCTCGGTGTGCCCCCGGAATGCAAACGCGGTTTCCAGACCGGTCCAGATGCCGCAATCTTCCTTGCCGCAGAAGACCTTGTCCCATTCCAGGTTCATGGACAGCACGGGACGGATCACCGGCTTGGCAGAAACGGTCAGCTCTTCGCGCTGGGTTTCACCCGCCAGGTTGGCGCTGGCGATCAAGGTAGCCTCAGAACGCAGGGAAATGTGCGCGGAGGCACCGGTGGTAATACCGTTGGCCAGTTCGAGGCCGCCACCGAGATTCAGGAACAATGGCTGTCGGCCGTAGTTGAAAAACTGGCCTTCCCGGCTGGTTCTGGAATCAAACGCCAGCATTTCCTCACCGAATTTCTCCACCCCGGCGATAATGGCGAAGTAGATCGGGTGCTCAAACTTGGTCATGTCGGTGAGATCGGTTTTCAGCGCAATGACCTGCTGCTGAGACATGGTGTCATTCAGTACGTCACCATCACGAATCACTGACGGCGCGCCACCGTTGGGGTTGCCCTGGCTGACGGCACGTAGTTCCTGATCGCCGTGCAACAGGCCCACGGTCAGCTCACCGCGGGGATCCCGGGTCAAGTAGGCCGGATTGTAGTAAAGCGCCGATGCCTGGGGGTTGAACATGGAAAGGCCCATGGCTGTCCCCACATCAGCGGGAAGCAGGCCATAGGTGCTGGCCGTGTTGCCCATGGCAGCAAAAACAGGGCTCGACAGGGCAGTGCTGACAATGACAGCAGCTCCCCAGCGGGTAAGGGTCTTGGTAGTCATAGCGCTTCTCCGGCGTTTGTTATTAGGGTTTTCGCCTCAGGTTAAGCTCCCAGGCGACAGGAGAACAACACGTGAAGCTATGCAGCCTCTCGCCTATTCCCCCCTGTGTATATGCAATAAGTCAAACAAAACGACGGTGCCAGCGCCGTTGGCAAAAAGTTGGGAATAGTTGAGAAAAGTAGGTGGGAGCACCGGTATTGTTAACTGATGTAACCGGGCGGTTTCGGTTTGCCTTCACAAAGGCGGGTATGTGACGGGAGGGTAGATGGCCATAAAAAAACCGGCCCGAAGGCCGGCAAGGGTTTCATCATCCAGAGATTACTGCTTGATGGGCTCACCCAGGTATTGGAGTTTGACTCCGCCAGCCGGGATTTTCAGGTAGATCTTCGGGCTCAGGATCAGCACTGACAAATTCACATCCACAGCGATATCGTTGCTGTTGAGCTGTTCGATCACCATGCGACCATCCGGCAGGAACGTCACCGGCCCGGCCAGGTTCATGGTCAACGGGTAGCTGTGCTGGTTGTGGGAACCGTCCAGCAGGATGTGCATGTAAGGGGCATCCAGATACAGGTTCACATCGGCACGGAACTCCGGGCCGTCAGGGGTTTGCACGATCCAGCCCGGAATCAGGCCCTGACGCTCCCACTCATCGAAGACAAAACTGCCATCCGGGTTCTGCTTGCCGCAGAAGTTCTCGGCATCCTCCGGCCAGGCGACACAGCTGTAACGCATGCGCATGAACTGGGTTTCCGTGGGTGTATCACTTTCTGCAATACCGAGAATTTTCACTTTCAGGGTGACCGACGACGCCTGGATCAGGGTCGGGTACAACCCTACCCTTACCGCCGGCCAGGCTTCCACGTCCGCTGTCGAGGGGTCATCGTAGGGCTCGGTAGCGCCGATCACCTCGGAGTTGAGACCGCCGACCACATGGATACCGCACTGCTCCGGCTGATCACAGATCAACGCAGGGTCGGTCACCCCTCCTTCGCTGCCATTGTTTCCCTTGCTCTGATCAATGATCAACGCCGTGGTGTTGGCACCGGGTTCGCCTCCCTGGTACCCCGGTTCGCCCACATCAAAGCGGCCATTACCATTGAGATCTGCAGTGGGCAGATTCTTGAGTGGCTGGAAGACACTGGCAACTGGAGCACTGGCAATGAAATGCAGATGCATGTCCGGCCCGCCCATGTCGCCCGCCGGCGCTCGCAGCATGGCTGTCTGCAGACGCTTGCCATCGCTGGAGCAGATAGCCTCGCCGCTGCTGCAATCATCGGGCTGCTGGGCAGAGGTCTGGTTCACGCTCATCAGGATATAGCGATAATAAGCGCCGGCTTCCCAGGGCTGGTCCGGCGTGAATACCAGGCTGCGGGTGCCCACTTTCAGTTGCCCCGTTACCCCGGTTTCACAGCTGTATTTGCGCTTGCCACCTTCGTCGTAGCGCAACGGGCGACCGGTGCTCGGGTCCAACGCCACTTTTTCCACCCGGAAACTGCCCACGTTGCAGGCATCGGTGTTTTCGAACACCACGGACTCTGCCGCGATATCCTGGGAGAAATTCACCCGGATAGCGCGATCCGCCGGTAGATGCGGCACCGGGTTACGGTCGTCATCGGTGCTACCACCCTGACAGAAGCCATGATTACCGGCTTCGATTTCCCAGTGCTCCTTGTCAGCAGCACAGGGGAAACCCGGGTAACTGGTAAGCACCATGGGCGCGGCATTGCCACCGATACGTTCCGGCAAGCTGAATGCGTCGCTCACGGGGATAACCGGGTTACCGGCCAGGTCGGTGACCTGATCGCTGACCATGGCGGTGTAGCTTTCACCAAATGCCAGCGGCGTGACCGGACGCATGACCAGCGATGCGCCATCCAGGTACCAGTCCACCGTCACATGGCTGCCATTGTGTTGCAGGCCGAAGGTATCACCGGCTCGCAGGGTGGCGGTGTCCAGTGGCTCACTGAAATTCAGGATCACCGCATCGCCGGGGCGTGCATTCATCGCCATACCCTCCGCATCCACCGCTGGCACCATGGATTGCCGTACCGGTGCGGTCATGTCCGGCACCGGTTGCGGGGCATTTTCCTGGTCCTCGTAGGACTTCATGTGGAAGCTGAGCAAGCCAAAGGCGGTTTCCTGGCCGAGTACTTTCGGCTCCACGATACCCACCGCATCAATTTCCATGCGGCCCTCTTTCACCAGTGCCATGCCGTTGAGCTCCACATGCATGAGGGTCTGGCTGAGAGCGCCATTGGCCTCCGGGTTCTCCGCAGTCATGGACACATCCATGTACAGCTTCACCTGTTTGGGCGCCTGATGGGCATCGCTGTAGGGATTGGGCAACAGGTAACCGGACGCATCGGACAGGAAGGTCACCGAGATGGCGCCGGTCTCAATGCCGGCGGCCACTTCCCCGGCCACCTTGACGGTCACGTTGGTGCCGGTGAGCAGGCTGTTGCGGGGAATGCGCAGTGGCGACACATTCGGGTAGTTGGGCAGGTGGGCCAGCTCCGCAAACACATTACCGGTCTGCATGGTGGCGTCCTTGTCACCCAGCAGGGTGGACTGAATCGGCACGCAGTTCATGGTGGCGCCGGTGAGCTTGGCTACCAGGGCACCGGAGGCGTTGCAGGGGTCGTCCTGGTCATCACTGGCACTCAGAACATCCTGTACCAGGGTAGCGCGGGGCATGGAATTACCGGCGACCCAACTCTTCTCGAAGCCACCGGTCAGCTGGGCCTGATCCACACCGCGTACCGACGAGGTGAACTTCAGGGTGTACTGCTGGCCCGGGGTAAGGTCATCCAGCGGGTCCACGGTAACCGCATTGCCCTTGACCAGCAGCGCCGCAGGCACGGTGTCACCCTGGTGCTCCAGCTCCACGGAGGCACCCGCGCCAGTGTCGCCGTACACCAGCGTGGCCGGGTCGAGCATCTGGTTGAAACGTAGCCGCAGGGTGGAAAAATCCATGAACGGCAGGGCATCACCATCGGGAATGATCTGACTGATGGCCAGATCCGGTGTAGCCATCTGGCTGGACATGGGGCCGTCTTCGCTGAGACGGGTGACAAAATCCAGGCCGCCGTCCGGGAACACCGGACTACCCTGGCTGGTTTCGATGCCATCGATGACCAGCCGATAGTGCGTATGCGCCTGCAATGGGGAAAGCGGCTGCAGGCTGACCCCCTTGCCGCTGTCCAGCGCCTGGGGGGCGCTCAAGGCCACCCGATTGTCGCCGGTATCCGCGCAGCTATCATCCACTTGCCCACAGCGCAGCAGGGTGAAGTGACTGGCATCCACCTCCATGGCGTGGGAAAAGCGCAGTACCAGCGGCGTTTTCGGGGACAGATTCTGCTGCCCGTCATAGGGGTAACTGTAATAGACCTCGGCCTGCTGCCAACCGGCAATGGACGGGGTGTCTCCGGCATCGCCGCCACAGGCGGCCAGGGTCACGGCGGCTGTGACCAGCCATAGATTTCTTGTTCTCATCGCCGATCTCCTAGAATTTCAGGGTGATAGAGCCGGAAAAGACATGGACATCCCCGTCCGCTTCCACGCTTTCGTAGGGCTGCGGGAACGACGGCGAGCGACGGTCGTAGAGATCAAAGGTGCGCGCCTCCAGTTTCTGATACTGGTAGGCCAGATCCAGGCGCACAGGGTAGGCAAGCACCGGCACCGACTTGTAGCGGGCCGTCAGCCCCAGGCCCACAATCCATTTGTCGGTATCCAGATAGTTCACTTCCAGGGAACCGTCGGAATCCAGCGGCGATTCGCTGAACGCTACCCCGCCGGTGACCATGTAGGTGTCATCCAGATGGAATTCGCCGCCCAGACGGGGCACCACGATGTCCTTGAACTCAAGGCGATAGTCATCCTGTGCGGCATTCACCGCCTGGTCCTTGATGGTGTCGCGTTCCAGCTCTTCTTCCAGCCGTGACCATTCCTGCATTTCCACGGTCAGGCCCACCCGCCAGCGATCACGACCGTAGGCCAGACCCGCGGCATAAATGTTCGGCTGGTAGGAATCCACGGTGCTGATGGCCAGGTTGATGCCCGGGTCCAGCACCGTGCCGGGGATGGTGATGGTGGAGTCCACCGTGGTGTTGGTGTTGGAGTAACCGCGAAAGCTGAAGGCGGTTTCCAGACCGTTGTACCAGCAGTTATCGCCCTCGCCACAGAAGCTCTCGCCCCAATTCATGTTCATGCCGAAGATCGGACGAATGGAGGGCTTGGCAGACACGTTGAGCGTCTCGTAGCTGGTCTCCCCACCCAGTGTCGAGGTGGCCACCAGTTCTGCCTCGGAGTGCAGGGTAATGCGGGCAGACAAGCCCATATCCAGGCCACGCCAGATCTTCGTGCCACCGCCCAGGTTGAGAAACAGAGGCTGGCGGCCGAATTCAAAGTACTGACCTTCAACGGAAGTCTGGGAATTGAACGCCATCATTTCCTCGCCGTACTTCTCCACCCCCAGCATGAACCCCAGGTACATGGGGTGGTTATAGCGGGTCAGTGAGGACAGGTCGGTCTTCATGCCCAGCAGGGTGTGTTGGGAGGGTGAGTCCTGCAGCGTATCGCTGCTGCGAGGTAACGGCGCAGCACCACCCAGGCTGCTCCCACGCAACTCATGGTCCGCATGCAACAGGCCGGTGGTCAGCTCGCCGCGATCGTCATGGGCCAGGTAGGCCGGGTTGTAGTAGGTGGCGGAGACCTGGCTGTTGAACAACGACAGGGCCTGAGCAGAAGCCAGATCAGAGGGCAGCACCCCGTAAGTGGTACCGATATTGCCCATGCTGGCCAGTGCCGGCGACATGCACACAACCCCAACACCCGCCAACATGGCTGGCAGCAGTTTCCGTATTGTCATGAAGCTCTCCAAAAAAGACGCGCCCGTAACGGGGCTGTTTTTATTTTCAAATTGCATACACAGTTATGTGCGCAACAAGTTGGCATAAACGTACCAACTTTCCTTCACGAATACATCACGGCAAATGCCCAAACCGTCACCAAATTTACATATATACACAAAAATAAACGCTTCGATATCGAAGCAGGTAGGAGGATGTTCGTAGCTTTTTCGGGGGAGTTAGGCTTTTTGCAGGGGGAGCGCGGACGGGGAGGAGAATCAGTTCCGGGGCGAGTTCAGTCGTTCGGCACGTCGGCGGGTCAGTACCATCACCGGAATCAGCCCCAGCAGTACCAGGGTCAACGCCGGGGCAGCGGCTCGTTGCCACTCCCCCTCGGCGGTCAGCTCGTAAATGCGCACTGCCAGGGTGTCCCAGCCGAAGGGGCGCAGCAGCAGGGTAGCGGGCATTTCCTTCATTACATCGATGCCCACCAGTAACAGCGCCGTGAGCAGACCCGGCAGCATCATCGGCACATAGACCCGGCGCCCCACTTCCGCCGAGGATGCCCCCAGGGTACGAGCCGCCTCCACCAGGCTGGGGCGCACCTGCTGCAGGGCATTTTCCACCGGCCCGAAACCCACCGCCATAAAGCGCACCACGTAGGCCAGCAGCAACGCGGCCAGGGTGCTGACCAGTACGATGCCCAGCCCCAGATCCGCCAGCCAGCCCTCCACCGCGCTGAAGCTGATCATGATGCCCACTGCCAGCACCGAACCCGGCAAGGCGTATCCCAGGGTCGCCAATCGCACGGCCACGGAGACCGAGGGTGACGGCTGATGCCGCTTCACCCAGGCCAGCCAGCCGGCCAGTGTCAGCACCAGCACGGCAGCCATGGTGCCGAGCAGGAAGGTGCGCCAGATCAGGTTGAGGAAACGGGCATCCACCTGCATCAAGCCATTGTCGATAACCCAGTACAGCAGGCGACTGACCGGCAGCAGGAAGGCCAGAAACAGTACCGCAAAGGCAAACAGGGTGACGCCCCAGGCCAGCCGCGGGCGGCTGCGCAAGGTCTGGCGGCCGCCGATCTCACTGTAGCGGGCGCGGCTGCGGCCACGCCGCTCCAGCCACAGGGCCACCACCACGAATAGCAATAACAGGGAGGCGAGCTGGGCGGCGGCCTGCAGGTTGAACAGGCCGTACCAGCTCTTGTAGATCGCCGTGGTAAAGGTATCGAAGTTGAAGATACTCACCGCGCCGAAGTCGGCCAGGGTTTCCATCAGTGCCAGCGCCAGACCCGCCGCGATGCCGGGGCGTGCCATCGGCAGGGCCACCCGGAAGAAGGCGGAAGAGGCCGTGTCGCCGAGGATACGGGCCTGTTCCAGCACCGCCCGCCCCTGGGCCTCGAAGGCCAGCCGGGCAAGCATGTAGACATAGGGATAGAGCACCAGGGACAGGGTGATCACCACCCACAGGGGATGACGGGCGCTGAAATCCAGGGCCGGCAGCCACTGGCGCAGGAAGGTCTGGACGGGGCCGGCGTAATCCAGCAGGTCCACCATCACGAAGGCCAGCACATAGGCGGGCATGGCCATGGGCAACAACAGCGCCCATTGCAGCCAGCGCCGCCCGGGGAATTCCAGGGTGGCCACACACCAGGCCAGGGAGACCCCGAGCAGCAGCACCCCGGCGGTGACCCCCACCATCAGGAACAGGGTGTTGCCCACCAGCCGCCACAGCACCGTGTCGAGCAGGTGCTGCCAGGTGGCCCACTGTTCCTGCTGCCAGGCGGCCAGCAGTACCACAATGGGCACCAGCACCAGCAAGGCCAGCAGCAGAACGCTGGCACCGCTGGCGGAAAGGGCTCCCCGTGTTCGCACCGGTTAGCGGTACCCGGCGCGATCCATCAGTTTGACGGCATCCACCTGCAGGGCGCCGGCCACACTGACGTTCAGATCATCCGATGTGAATTCACCCCAGGAAGCCACCTCTTCGGCGGGCTCCACGGCGGCATTCACCGGGTATTCCATATTACGGTCGGCCAGCAATTTCTGGGCCTGCGGTTGGCTCATCCATTCCAGCAGGTCGCGGGCCTTTTGCGGGTGCGGCGCATGGCGGGTGATGCCGGCACCGGAGATGTTCACGTGCACACCGCTGCTTTGCTGGTTGGCCCAGAACAGGGACAGGGGCAGCTGCGGATTGTCCTGCTTCATGCGGCCGAAGTAGTAGGTATTCACTATGCCCACATCACATTGCCCGGCGACGATGGCTTCCATCAGGGCCGTGTCGTTGGAGAATACGTCGGTGGCCAGATTCGCCACCCAGCCACGCACGATTTCCTCGGTCTTTTCTTCGCCCAGACGCTGGATCATGGTCGCCACCAGGGACTGGTTGTAGACCTTCTTGGAGGTGCGCAGGCACAGGCGCCCTTTCCACTCGGGCTCGGCCAGGGCTTCGTAGCTGGACAGCGCCGCCGGGTCCACCCGGTCCGTGGAATAGACCAGGGTGCGGGCCCGCACGGTCAGGCCGAACCAGCGGTTCTCCGGGTCGGTCAGTTCCGCCGGCACATTGGCCGCCAGCACCGGGGATTCCAGCGGTTGCAGCAGATCCTTGTCCGCCGCATTCCACAGGTTGCCGGCGTCCACGGTGATCAGCATATCCGCCGGAGAGCGCTCACCTTCCGCCTGCAAACGGGCGGTCAGGGCGGCGGCGTTGTCGGTGATATAGCGGATTTTCACGCCGGTGGATTCGGTATAGGCATCGAATACCGGCTTGATCAGATGGTCATTCCGCGAGGTATAGACCACCAGTTCTTCTTCAGCGGCGGGTTCGGAACAGGCCCACAGCCCGGTAAGCATGACAGCGGCGGCGGCCAGGAACGCAACGGCTCGCATAGTAGAGGACTCCATCAAATGCATAAGGAAACAAGAATGATTCTTAATTGAGGCGCAAGTATGGCAGGATTTCATGCCAAGCTCTAGCCTGATTTGCGTGCCTTACAGACCCTGAGATTGCGGCCGTGCGCGCGCCGGCAAATCCGCACCACGGCCCATGGCCTGGCTGGCAAACAGGCGCTTGAGCGGCCCGCCCTGATTGACCCAGCGCATGCCAGTGTTGCGCAGCCAGCGCACCGGCAGGGCGCGCTGGCCAAACAAGTGCTGAAAGCCGCGCATGGCATTCTGCATGAGCAGGTTCTCACCGCGGCGCCGGCGCTGGTATCGGGCCAGGGCGGAACTGTCCGCACAGGAACGCCCGCTGCCAACAGCTCGCTCCACCTCTTCCGCCAGCACCGCCGCGTCCAGCAGGCCCAGATTGACCCCCTGCCCCGCCAACGGATGAATCACGTGGGCAGCATCGCCCACCAGCGCCAGGCCCGCCGCCACATAACTGCTGGCGTGGCGCTCCTGAATGGGAAAGACCGCCCGCTCGCTGAGCAAGGTGATGTCGCCGAGCGCATCGCCGACGGCCGCTTGCAGTTCGGCGGCAAACTCCGCCGGCGCCTGCTCACGCAGCCCCGCAATTCGCTGCGGCCAGCCGGACCAGACAATGGAACACTGCCGCTGCTCACCCTGCTGCGGGTCACTGTAAAGCGGCAGCAACGCCAGCGGCCCGGATTCCATGAACACCTGACGGGCGCAGGCACCATGGGGCAAGGCCGTGGCGATGGTGGCCACCAGGGCATGATGACCACTGTCACGGGCTCCGCCACTGATGCCGGCCCAGTCCCGCACCCGGGAGCGGGCGCCATCGGCCCCCACCAACAGATCCGCCTGCCAGCACTGGTCTCCGGCGCGCACCTGCCAGCCACCCTGCTCACGGCGGGCGCTATCCACCGCTGCATTGCAGCGCCAGTCCAGATTGGCAAAGTCCGCCGCCCGCCGGTACAGCGCCGCCGCCAGGTGACCGTTTTCCAATAGCCAGCCCAAGGACGGCGCGCCCACCTCTTCAGCGCGGAACAGCACTTCGCCGGTGCCATCCTGATCCCACACCTGCATGGCGTCGTAGGGCTGCACCCGACTCATGTCCAGATGCTCCCAGACACCGCTGTTCTGCAGCAGCCAGTAGCTGGCCTCGGTGAGCGTGGATACCCGCAACTGCGCCGGGCCCGACGGCATCACCGGAGCCGGCGCCCCGTCCAGCACCGTCACATCCAGCCCCTGCTCCGCCAGCAACACCGCCAGCAAGCCCCCGGTCATACCACCGCCGACGATGACGATGTGTTGGCAATCAGGCTGTTCTGTCATGGCCGCATTCTTCAAAGGTCGATGCTCGCTGTTGATATGTAGGAACGCCGCTACGCTCCGTGCCTACAGCAGCTTCGTAGCATGGTTTCGCTGTTAACTATTCACTATTAACTGTTAACTGCCCTTTCAAAGC
>Ga0208468_1000358_pt1 | contig 14198 bp, 13 predicted proteins | sample DeeseametaMP0960_FD_184198 | JGI IMG/M metagenome (GOLD analysis project Ga0208468, IMG submission 184198) | Marine microbial communities from the Deep Indian Ocean - MP0960 (SPAdes) | ecosystem: Environmental > Aquatic > Marine > Oceanic | place: East of Madagascar, South Indian Ocean... | reverse complement strand
AATACTCTTTACCTTCTAACTCTTGTGCATATTCTATCATAGAACAGAAATGTTCCCCGTAGAGTGCTGCACTTCCTACTAAAATACCATCTACATTTTTTAATGCAAGCACATCTTTAGCATTTGTAACTTTTACACTTCCACCATAAAGTAGTGGTGCTGTAGATTTTTCTTTTAATTCTGTGTGTATCTCTTGTATATCTTCAAGTGTGGGAGTAAGTCCTGTTCCAATAGCCCATACTGGTTCATAAGCGATGATGAGATTTTTATACTTAGTATCTATACCCTTATACTGAGAAGATATATATTCCATCATCTCACTCTTACCTGCCTTACGTTTTTCTAATGGTTCACCAACACAATAAACTATCTTAAAACCAAGATCTTTATAGTAGTTAAACTTTATGGCTAACTCTTCTTGTGTTTCACCCAAGATATGACGACGTTCAGAATGCCCAATAAGAATTGTTTTAATAGCAAATTCTTCTAAGTGTACTGAACCTATCTCGCCTGTAAATGCACCATCTTTAGTTGCATAGGCATTTTGTGCTCCTACTATTATAGAAGTATCATGAGTATCTAAGCTACTCATCGCAGGAAATACTAACACTTCTTGAGTAATATTTTTAGACGAGACAAAAGACTCCACTTCTGCAAGGTACTTATTTGTCTCTTTTCTTGTCAAGTTTGTTTTTAAGTTTGCTGCGATTATCATCTTCTTAGTCCTCTTTAATTATGAGTTGTGCTACACCTGGAAGTATTTTCCCTTCTAGTAGCTCCAGTGAAGCACCACCACCTGTAGAAATGAAACTCATCTCATCATCAAGCCCTATACGTTGTACTAAGTCTGCAGTATCACCACCACCGACAACAGTAGTTGCATAAGAGTCTGCTACAAAGTGTGCTATTTTTGAACTTCCTCTAGAAAATTTCTCTATCTCATACACACCCATTGGTCCGTTCCATAGAACTGTTTGCACATCAGCTAAGCCTTCACTATAAAGTTTAACACTTGCCGGGCCAATATCAAGTCCCATCCAATTATGTGGAATTTCTTGAGAGGTTACTATTTTACTAATAGCATCTTCACTAAATTTATCTGCAACTACGATGTCAACAGGTAGATAAAACTTTACACCTAGTTTTTTTGCTTCATCCATTACATCTTGCGCATCTAAGAGAAGCTCATCTTCTACTAAAGAAGTACCTATCTCATAGCCCATCTGTTTTAAAAATGTAAAAGCCATTCCCCCACCGATAAAAATCTTATCGACTTTAGGAAGAAGATTTTTAAGTGCTTCGAGTTTTCCGGAGACCTTGCTTCCACCAACTATGGCAGCAAAAGGGCGTGCTGGTTCGTTAATAAGTTTACTAAAGAATTTTATCTCTCGTTCAAGTAAAAATCCTGCTGCTTTTTGTTTTACATCAAAAAAATGTGTAATACCTTCAACTGAGGCATGTGCACGGTGACTTACTCCAAAGGCATCATTTATATAAACATCTGCCATATTTGCTAGTTTATTAGCTAGTGCAGTATCATTTGTAGTTTCACCCTCTTCGTAACGTAGGTTCTCCAAAAGAATGATGTCACAACATTTCATATCTTTTACTTTTTTCATTGCATCTGGGCCAACTACATCTGAGGCAAGAGTCACTTCACGTTTGAGCAAGTGATGTAAACGTCGTGCAATAGGGGCAAGAGAGTACTTCTCGTTCACTTCGCCTTTTGGACGACCTAAGTGTGAAGCTAAAATGATTGCACAATCTTGATCTAAACAGTACTTAAGTGTTGTAAGTGCTGAACGGATACGTCTGTCATCTGAAATATTTCCAAACTCATCCATAGGAACATTAAAATCACATCTAATAAATACTTTTTTCTTTGTTAAGTCTAAATTCTTTATATTTAATAATTCCAAGTTTTTTCTCCTACTTAGAAATATGAAGAGCCATATCAACAAGTCTCATTGAATAACCCCACTCATTATCATACCAAGCCATAATTTTAACCATATCGCCACCGATTACCTGTGTTAAATCTTCTGCAACGATAGAGCTGTACTCACAACCTACGAAATCTTGAGAAACTCTCATATCTTTATCCATAAGTAAAAGACCTTTTAAAGTACCTTCAGCAGCTTCATTAAATACTTTGGTTACTTCTTCTCGTGTAGTTTGACATTTTACTACAACATTTAAATCAACCATTGAGACATCTGGTGTTGGAACACGCACAGATTGTCCATGAAGACGACCTTTAAGTTGTGGCATAACAAGACTAATAGCTTTTGCAGCACCAGTAGTTGTTGGTATCATGTTAATAGCACCTGCGCGAGCACGACGTTTATCTTTTGAATGCTTAACATCTAAGATATTTTGATCATTTGTGTATGAGTGAATAGTCGTCATAAGACCTTTTTCAATTCCAAAAGCATCATCAAGTACTTTTGCAACAGGACCTAAACAGTTTGTTGTACAAGAAGCATTTGAAACTATTTTTTGACCAGCATACAGTTCATGGTTTACACCCATAACAAAAGTATCTGTCTCTGTATCTTTTGAAGGAGCTGAGAAAAGAACTTTTTCTACTCCGTTATCGATATGAACTTGGGCTGACTCTTGAGTTAAAAATACACCCGTACACTCTAAAACCATATCTGCACCACAATCAGCAAACTTCAAGTTTTTAGGATCCCGATCTGAAAATACTCTGATTCTATGACCATCTATAGTGATATATTCATCATCAATTTGTATAACTTCGCTTTTAAATGTTCCATGAACAGAATCGTTTTTAAGTAGGTAAAGCATCATATCCATGCTAGCCATATCGTTAATCGCTACAATTTCTACATCATCTCTAGTCGCAGCGATACGAGCAACACAACGACCAATTCTACCAAATCCATTAATTGCTATTTTTAGTGCCATTAGAATTCCTATAATTTTTAATTGGCTTATTTTAGCTACTTTTAGCTATAATTCGCATTAAATAGGAATCACTATTGAAGTTACTTAAATGAAAGGTGATTGTTTATGCATAAAAAAGGTCAAACTGTAGCACTTTTTGGAGGTAGTTTTGATCCTCCTCACCTTGGTCACGAAGCTGTTGTAAAAGCACTGATTTCCCAGAGTGAAATTGATAAAATTGTTATCATGCCAACTTTTTTAAACCCCTTTAAGTCTTCTTCTTTTGCACCGCCAAAGAAACGCTTGAAGTGGTTAAAAGAGATTTTCAGTACCTCTAAAGATGTTTATATTGACTCTTTTGAAGTAGAAAAACATGAAAAAGTTCCGACTATTACAACTGTAGAATACCTCTTGAAGAGTTATGATAAAGTTTATCTAGTCATAGGTGCTGATAATTTAAAAGATTTGCAAAAATGGTACAAGTTTGATGAGTTACAAAGAATAGTTACATTTCTTGTAGCCTCAAGGGATGAGATTTATGTGCCCCAAGAGTTTCTAAAACTTTTTGTACAAGCAGACATTTCATCAACTTCTTTACGTCGTACTATGAACATAGACAAGCTCTCTGCAGTAAATGCAGAAGAAATAATGAACTACTATAAGGAAAAACATGACAACTAGAATAGAAAAAATCACAGAAGTACTTGATAAAAATAAAGCTGAAGCAATAGAGGTTTTTGACCTCCGCGAAAAAAACTACTTTGTTGATTATGCAATTATTGCTTCATCACTTGGAACAAAGCATACAACAGCACTTTTAGATCACCTAAAAACTGGACTTAAACCAGCTGAGAACTTTAACAATGTGGATGAGAGTGGTGATTGGGTTGTAATAGACTTAGGTGATGTTCTTATTCATATTATGACTCCAGAATATAGAATCAAATACGATATGGAAACATTTTTAGGTGAACTTGGCCAAGGAGCTACTTCAGAGTAGTCCTATTATTTTTATTCTCTAAAATATCCCTGTAATTGTATATTGACTCTACATACTTTACAGGTTCCTCCCCTCTTGCATAACCATATTCTAAATCTCTGTAAAACTTTTTTTGTGAAAGAAGAGGAAGTACTATCTTTAAATCATTCCACACATTTTCATTAAGCCCTATCTCTCGTGCTAAATGCTGTGCATCTCTAATATGTCCTAAACCTATATTATAAGCTGCAAGTGCAAACTTCAATCTATTTTCTCCAACTACCTCTTTTGATACAAACTTTAACATCTGTTTTATATGTCGTGTTCCACCAACAATACTCTGTTTAGGGTCAAGTCTATTTGTAACACCTAAAAGTTTTGCTGTATTTTTAGTGAGCATCATAAGCCCACGTACTCCCGTAAAACTTTTCGCTTTTGGATTCCAGAGTGATTCTTGATAAGATATGCTTGCGAGTAGTGTCCAAGGAATACCAAAACGAGTTGACACCTCCTCAAATATTTTTTGATACTTTGGTAAACGGCTCTTCATGCGTTTATAAAACATTTTAGTATTATAGTAATCAAAAAAGCGTACATACGAGTAATAATGATCTTTAAGTTGTATCATTTTTCCTTGTTGGTTAAAAGTATTTAACCATGAGTACATATCCGCTTTAAGTTCTGGTGTATCTTTTTGAAGTAACCAAGAAAGCTGTTCTCTACCACTTATAGAGAATGCCATACTTATCTCTGGAAAATAACGTAAGTTTAGTGCATATACATTTGAATCAGCAACAGTACAATCAATTTCATGCTTTGATACCTTCTTTAATAATTCTTCAGTTGAGAGTTCAGAAGTGAAAGTTGCATTAATGTCAAAACCATCATTTTGCAAAGACTTGATTGTCTCAGAATAACTCGTACCCTTTCCTACCACTATATTGAGCCCTGCCAAATCTTCTACATCCCGAGGAAATTTATTTGTACTTAGCATACCTCGGTAACAAATCACTTGTTCTTGCACTTCAAAATAAGAAGGCCCAAAGTTAAAATATTTTCTGCGTTCTGGTGTTTTTACTAAAGATGCGGAGGTGATGTCTATCTTAGGATTTTTACTGAGTTCAATTGCTTCTTGGATTGTATGGGCTGGAGTAATGTTCAGTTTAACTCCTAAGTGCTTAGCATACGACTCTAATAAATCATACTCAAAACCTGTTGGACCATCAACACCTATATAATAAGTGGAAGGAGAGTTTAGAAGTACTACATTTAGTACCTTTTTTCTTTGAATCTGTACTAATCTAGATATTTTTTTTATTTTTTTACCTGGTACATATGAGGAGTGACTCAACCAGCCAAACATAAAGAACGATGTTGCAAAAAAAGTTATTAAAAAAAGAGATAAATATCTATTCATTACAATAGTTTACTCTCTAAAACTTATGCAAATATAAAACGGTTTACTCCATCTTCATACTCGTGAGCTAGAACCTGCCCATGTGCTTTTAAAATTGAGTCCACAAGGTAAAGCCCTAAACCAAAACTGTTTTTTGATGGGTTTTCTTTTGTAAATGGTTCAATATAATAACTAAGAGGTTGAGATAAACACTCACCCCTATTTTCGAAACAAAGTTCTCCATTTCTCATTAGTATATTTATATGTCCATCATTAGAGTACTTTATTGCATTGTCTATCATATTTTTAATCGCAGTCGTATAAAGTCTATAATTAGCATGTAGTTTTTTATCACAGTTTATATCTATACTTACAACATCTTTCTCAACCATAGCCATATCGATAGCCCCATCAATGATGTCTATCAGTCGGTACTCATTAAAATCGTGTTTATCATCTAAACTTGTCACCTCTTCAATAAGTGCGAACTCAATCACTAAGGCTTCCAGTCGATTAAAGATACTTGAAAAACGGTTACGTTGTTTTTCTGAATCTAACATTTGTGTAGCGATAGTTCCTTTAGCAATTGGTGTTTTGAGCTCATGCATAATATTTCTCAAAAAAAGTGTACGAGACTCTAATATAGAGTTTATTTTTCTTCTTGTAGATTCAAGCTCATTTGAGACAAGACCTATTTCATCACAAGAGGATGTTTCAAATGATATTTTCATATCCCCATCACCAAAGAGTGCAATTTTACGTCTTAAACGAATCAGAGGACGAAGCTTTTGTAAAACTAAGATAAATGAAGCACTAATAATCATAAAAATTGTACTAAAAGCATACAGGATATTGAGATAATTATAAGGTGTTAACTGTTCATCTTTTATCAGGATACCTATATTTCTTGTCTGAATATGAAAGTAAATAAGTTTGTTGTATTTAATCATAGTAGCACGAAGTTTAGTTACTTTATTTTGTGCATAAAAACTACTTTTATTATACATGAAGGAAGTACTTAAGCTCTCAAAACCTTCACGTTTAAGAATAGTTCCATTATCTAGAACTACTTTTTGTTCCTCTTCTTCTTTTATAATTTGCATTTTATATACAGCGAGGTTTATATCAAGCATAGTCTCAGAGTTTTCGCGCTGTTTATGATCTCTATAAATCTGAGTTATTACTGAGTACTTTGTAAAAATACGGTCAATATACTGTTTTTTATTGAGTTTATAAAACTCCAAAAAAATTGTACTTATACTTATAAGTGAAACACTCAAAGCAAAAAGTACAGTAATTAAAACAGCATGTTTTTTCAAAATTTATCTCTCTACTTTAAAAGTTTATAACCGACACCACGCACCGACTCGACAAGTGCTTTATCACCGAGTTTATTTCTGATACGTCCAACCATTACATCTATACTTTTATTTGAAGAATCTTCATTAATAGCATTAACATTGTGAATAAGGTCTTCACGTGATACAACTAAACCTTGTTTGTTTATCATGTATGAAAGAATTCCAAACTCTGCGTTTGTTAGGTCAATATTTCGACCCTTGTATGTGATGATCATTGTTTCTTTATCACATTTAAAATCACTCTTATTTTCTGCTTTTTCTTCACTTTTTGCTTCATAACGACGTAGTACTGAGTGAATACGTGCTTCGAGTTCTCTTGGATCATAAGGTTTTGGCATATAATCATCAGCACCAAGTTCAAGTGCTTTAATCTTATCTGTTACATCAGAGCGTGCTGATGAGATAATTATAGGAATGTCTTGACGTTCACGAATCGCTTCACAAACTTCTAAACCATCCATGCCAGGAAGTGTTAAGTCTAGTATTACAAGGTCAAAATTTTCTAGTTTTAATATGCTTATTGCTTTAAAAGGGTCATCTTCAGTAATAACCTCAAACTCAAATTGTTCAAGGTACTCTGTAAGTATTTCCGCTAGTTCTAAGTCATCTTCAATCATTAATATTTTATTCATACATTGATTTTAACAGAGTTTGTTAATGGTTTGGTTAACCCTCTGTATTTAAGTAAGAACCAGAACGATATTGTATGCAAAAAATGCCATTACATAAGCAGTGATAGAAGTAAATGCAAAAAGATAAAAGAAATACTTGATATGTCCAGCTTCACGAGTGAATACAACAGATGCTGCAAGACAAGGTAAATAAATCATAATAACTACGATAAAAGCAATAGCTGATGCAAGTGAAATATTTTTACTAATAGCACCCATAAGTGAATTACTATCTTGGTCAACATCACCACCTAGAGAGTAAAGTACACTTAAGGTAGATACGACAACTTCTTTAGCTGCTAAACCTGTTTGTAGTGCTACACTCATCTTCCAGTCAAAACCTAATGGCGTAAAAAATGGTTCGGAAAATTTGCCTATACGACCAAGATAACTCGCTTCTAAAAGTGCCTCATCTAGTTCATACTGCAGTTTGATTTTCACATCTTCTTTATTTGTCATAGAAATGATTGAGGTGTAACTCTCTTCTATTACAAAATTGTGAGGATAGTTACTTAAAAACCATATGAGCATTGATGCTGCTGCTATATAAGTTCCTGCTTTTTTCAGATACATCATAGTTTTTGTTAAAACTGTGTGCCAGATCAGTTTTACAGAAGGGAGTCTATACTTTGGCATCTCCATAACAAAAGGCTCCTCTAGTCCTTTAAATGCAGTCAGTTTAAGTAGTTTTGCTGCTGCAAGGCCTAAAAGTGCTCCACCTATATAAATAAGAAAAAGAATATTCCCTGCCATCTCTGGAGAGAAAAATGCTCCTGCAAAAAGAACATATACAGGAAGTCTAGCACCACAAGACATAAAACCAATAATAAAAAGAGTCAGAAGCCTATCTCTATCATTTTTTAAGATTCTAGCACTCATATAAGCAGGGATAGAGCAACCAAAACCAGTTACAAGAGGTATAAAACTTTGACCGTGAAGACCAAACTTATGGAAAAAGCCATCCAGTAAAAAGGCAACACGAGACATATACCCCGTACTCTCTAAAAGTGATATACCTATAAAAAGTATTATAATATTTGGTACAAAAAGTACAACTGCACCAACACCTGCAATAATACCATCTACAATGAGCGAACGAATATCATCATTGGATATCGTCGAACCTAAAGTCTCTCCAAACCAGATAAAAAAGGAATCTATATACTCCATAGGCATAGCACCAACTTCAAATGTAAGCTGGAACAGTGACCACATAAAAAAAAGAAATATTGGAATACCTGCGATTGGATGTATTAAAATAGAATCTATCTGTTCAGTAGTAGTCCGCTTAGTCAGTTTTATCTCTTGTTTAACAACTTCCGCGACTATACCACGATTAAATGCAGCATACTCTTCAGCGAATGCCTCTTTTATGTCATCACTATCATGGTGCAGTTCTATATGTTTACTCGCTTCAATAAGAATCGGTTGTAATTCTGTCCAGATAGGCTCATCATGAAGGGTTGCATATGTTTTTTTATTGTTTTTGAGTAGATTTATCGCTATATTTCTATGTGTATTAGCACTTTCAAATCTATGTTTATCAAGATACCAAACTACCTGTGCTATCTCTTCTTCAACTGGCTCACTAAAAAAAAGTTTTGGTTTATTTCTTACATTTTCATGTTTTTTGATAACAGCTTCAATAAGTTCACCGATACCCTCTTTTGTTACAGCAGAGACTTTTACACAGGGTACACCTATAAGTTCAGACATATACTTTGCATTAATTTTAATCTTCTCTTTTTCCGCTTCATCACTCATATTTAAAGCGATAACAACTTTTTTACTCATAGTTAAAAGTTCAGATGTTAGTTGTAAGTTCTTCTCAAGGTTAGTTGAATCTACTACATTAATGATTATGTCATAATCTTCTGCACACAAATAGTCATGTGTAACTCTCTCTTCAATTGTATAATCAGTAAAAGCATAAGTACCAGGTAAGTCAACCACTGTAAAACTGTACTCTTCATAATCAAAAAGTACCTCTGTTTTATCTACTGTAACACCCGAGAAGTTACCTACATGTAAATGAGCATTAGATACAGAGTTAATAAGCATACTCTTACCAACATTTGGTTGGCCTACTAGTGCTACTTTAATATGGTTTGCTGTTATCGGACAGGCTTTAGGATCTACTTCATTCATATCTTTTGCACCTCTATTAACTCAGCTTCTTGTGCTCTTAAAGCAATGCGCATTTTTCCAACTTTAATCTCTATAGTACTTTTTCCTGGAGCATGCTCTAAAACTTCTAATACTGCCTCTTTCATAATTCCGAAAGAAATAAGCCTCTGTTTTAAGTCTCCCTTAGTATTTAACTTTAAAACCTTAACCACACAGCCTTTGTTACAATCAAGTAATGTCTTCATTTATATTCTTTAAAATAATTTTTAGCAATTATAATCATTATCAATTAAAGAATAGCTTTAATTGAGGTATTTATTTTGATATAATGCTAGTATTTAATATCCAAGGCACTATATGAACTTTTTGTGGACACCCTCTTCTCACTTTAACTTAGCAAACCTTTTTACTTTTGTCAACATTACAGCCGGTCTTATGGCTACATACTTTATCACTCAAAACAACTTTGTTTTAGCTATAGCTCTTGCATGGGTTGGTGGTGCTTTTGATATCTTTGATGGTAAAATTGCTCGTAAGTATAAACTGAGTAATGAGTTTGGCGTGCAACTTGATAGTTTTGCAGACTTTTTAAGTTTTGTACTTGTCCCTGTCTTTTTAATATTTCAAGCCGTATATGCTTCACAACTTGACCCTGTACTCTTAGTAGCTGCTTCAGTAATCAGTATATACTATGTTATCTCTGGTCTTCGTCGTCTTATTCACTTTAATCTAAATACAGATATGGAAAAGGTAGAGAAGTACTTTACTGGTGTTCCTACTCCCCTTGGTGCAATTTTACTATGGCTAGTTTATCTTACAAATGCCTATGCACTTTTACCTGCTAGTATAGTTATGGTACTTATGCTTATTATTGGTTGGAGTTTAAATTCAAAGCTCAAAGTAAGACACCCTTAAAGGATTGACTAATTATAAGTACGATTCCTACTGCAAAATTTGAGACACTTCCTTGAAGTGCTAAACCTACAGTTAAATGCACCTACAGCTGCAAGAAAAGGAACTATGCTAATCCCAAGTTTACCACAAGCAATAGTAACTAGCATCACCTCAATTATACTATGTATAAGATTTGCTACAAAACAACTTACTGTTTCATCTATATTATTTAAGTAGTATTTTGAGAATAAATTTATGAATACATGTTGAAGGAATAGCACCGATAATGATAATAAGCGATGCCCCCGATAAATTGAAACGAATAGTTAGTAATAAAATCAATAATAGTATTATAGGCCTGATTCGTCTACTCTAGTTCTTTATGCCTTTACGTATCACTTTTCTTACGAAACTTGCACTCACCAACACGGATAACTTTTCCATTTTTCACAGCCTCTTTAACATAAGAGAGTGTACCTTGTGGGTCTGCATCACCTATCTCCTCTTCTATCATGCGAAGAAGGTCTTTATCTATAGTATCTGTCCATATTTTTTCATAATGATATTGTGTTTGAATCTTCATAACTAGTATCATAGCAAAAAAATACATATACTACTTTAAAGATTACTCTCCTCACTAACTACTGAAAGTACTTTTTTAGGTTTCAGTCCAAGTTTCACTATGTTCTCTGCCCGTTTTATTACATTTCCACGACCAGATTTAAGTCTATTCATTGAAACTTCATATGCACCTTGAGCCTTGTCTAAATGTAGCCCAATTTTTTGCATCTCATCGACAAAACCTACAAGTTTATCATACATAGCTTCTGCTTCATTAGCAATTTTAAGTGCATGTTCTTCTTGGTGCTGTGTACGCCAAATATGCTCAATAGTTCTCAAAGTAACTAGTAATGTAGAAGGCGAGACAACTAAAATATTTTGCTCATATGCATTTTTAAAGAACTCACCATCTTCTTCAAGAGCCAGTAAAAAAGCTCCCTCAATTGGCATAAAGAGAAGGACAAAATCTAAACTATTTACACCCTCAAGTTTCTCATACTTTTTATCACTTAAACCTTTTATATGTCCTTTTATACTCAAAATATGTTCTTTGAGTGCTTGACTCTTTTGACTCTCACTTTCTTCACTCATAAAACGCTCATATGCAACCAATGAAACCTTTGAATCTATAATAATATCCCGCTCTTGCGGCATATGAATAATAACATCAGGTCTAAAACTTTTTCCTTCCTCTGATTTAAGAGTAGCTTGAAGTTCATACTCAAGACCTAAGCGCAGTCCAGATTGTTCTAAAATATTTTCTAAAACTATTTCACCCCAGTTTCCCTGTGTTTTATTCTCACCCTTAAGTGCTTTTGTAAGATTTATCGCATCGTTTGAGAGTTGATCGTTCATCTGCTTTAAACGCAGGAGTTCATCTTTCAGTAAATATGTTTCTTTGGAGTGTGTTAAAAATTGCTCTTTTGTCTGTGTTGAAAAGTTTGTTATCTGCTCACGAAAAGGTTTTAATAGTAATTCTAACTGTTCTTTACTTGTACTACTAAACTGTTTAGCCTTATCTTCAAAAATCTTATTTGCTAAGGTTTTAAACTCATTAGAGAGTTCATCTTTTGCACCTTGGAGTACATTTAGTTTTTGAGATGAAGCTTGTACTTCCCCCTCATAACGAGTTTGTAGTACTGCATACTGTAGTTCAAGGTTTTTGACTTGTTCAATTGAATCACTGTTATCATCTTCAAGTAGTTCTATCTGAGTTTTTTGTTTAAAATATATCAATACCATAATAATAAGGAGAGTAAAGGAGAGGATAAATAGCAGCATAAACATATCAAATGTCATAAAAAAACTTCCTATAATTATAAATTGTAATGATTATACACTATTTTTGTAGCACTATAAACTTAACTCCTAACAAACATAGATTACTTTAACTTTATCATAGGTAAACTTAGATATAATTCGCGAAATACTTTAAGGGGAAGATGCCCTGCATAAAAGCACAGCTAAAATGCAACTTGTATCATCTCCTTATAATAAAGGATAATGATGCAAGAAAATGCACAAAACGAAGAAATTAAAGAAGAAGAAAAGACGCTTACATTTGATGAGTTAGGTTTAAAAGAAGAGATTTTAAAAAGTGTTAGATATGCAGGTTTTACAACGCCTTCACCTATTCAAGCGCAAGCGATTCCTATTGTAATTGCTGGTAAAGATATGGTTGGTCAAGCACATACTGGTACTGGTAAAACAGCTGCGTTTGCTCTTCCAGCACTTCACAACATGAAAATGGATGGTTCAGTAGAGATGCTAGTTATCACTCCAACTCGTGAACTTGCTACTCAAGTTAGTGATGAGATTTTTAAGTATGGCCGTAACTTAGGTGCTAAAACTGTAACTGTTTACGGTGGTAGCTCTTACAAACGTCAACTTGACCTTATCGCTCGTGGTGCTTCTGTAGTAGTTGCTACGCCAGGACGTATGTTAGATATCCTTAAACGCGGTATGATTCCTGACTTCGCACCGCACATGGTAGTTCTTGATGAAGCTGATGAGATGCTTGACATGGGTTTTTTAGATGATATCAATGAAATCTTTTCATTCTTACCAGCAAAAAGACAAACATTACTTTTCTCAGCGACTATGCCTGCACCTATTAAGACACTTGCAAGTAGAATTTTAAGAGACCCTGAATTTGTATCAATCACTAAAGGTGAGACAACAAACTCAGATATCGAACAACTTTATTATGTAATTGATGAGCATGAGAGAGATGATGCTATCATCCGTCTTATGGATTCTGACGAAGTAAAAAAATCAGTAGTATTTTGTCGTACAAAATCAGAAGTTGATAGACTAAGTAATGTACTTAGTAATGCAGGTTATCTTGCAAATGGTCTTCATGGAGATATGGAGCAACGCCAACGTGAGAATGTTATTAAAGGTTTCAAAAATGATTCTATAATGTTCCTAGTTGCGACTGATGTTGCTGCTCGTGGTATCCACGTAAACAACATTAGCCATGTTTTTAACTACCATATTCCTTTTGACCCTGAGTCTTATGTTCACCGTATCGGTAGAACAGGTCGTGCAGGAACTAAGGGTAAGGCTATCACTCTTTTAACTCCAATGGAATTCAAAGAGCTACAGCGTATTAAACAAAAAGTTGGTACTTCAATGAACCATGCTTTTGTTCCAAGTAAAACTGACCTTAGAAGTTCAACTGTTGATAAAATGGTAACAACTATTGAAGATCAGCATATTTACGATGAGGCACATAAGGTTCTTGACCGTCTTAAAGAAGACATAGATGAAGAGCAAATCATGTACAAACTTATCTCTATGATTTTAGATAAGCAAGATATCAAAGGGCCAGCTAACATTGGTATTCCTGCTGATAAACTTGATGCTATTTTAGCTCGTGCTGCACAACGTGGAGGCGGCGGTGGTCGTGGTGGTCGTGGCGGTGGATACCGTGGAAGAAACCGTTCAGGTGGCGGCGGAGGCGGTGGAGATAGAAACCGTAGCCGTTCTGGTGGAAATGGCGGAGGCGGTAGCGGTGGTTACCGTGGAAACCGTGAAGGTGGAGAACGTTCAGGTGGAGGCGGTGGAGATAGAAGCCGTTCTGGCGGTGGACGTAGTTCTGGTGGTTACAGAGGTAACAGAGACTAGTTCTCACTCCTTACTTCCCTTCTCTACAAGAGTGACCTTTGCGTCACTCTTCACTCTCTTATAACTTTTTAAATTCCCCCTTATTTATCCTAATAAAAAACTTTGCTATAATATAATATAATATAATATAGAATACTATAAAAGGTACTATCATAAAAAATAAAATAATA
>Ga0208468_1000357_pt1 | contig 14198 bp, 14 predicted proteins | sample DeeseametaMP0960_FD_184198 | JGI IMG/M metagenome (GOLD analysis project Ga0208468, IMG submission 184198) | Marine microbial communities from the Deep Indian Ocean - MP0960 (SPAdes) | ecosystem: Environmental > Aquatic > Marine > Oceanic | place: East of Madagascar, South Indian Ocean... | reverse complement strand
ATATTGCAGCAGAGTTCCGTCTGTATGAAAATCTAATAACAGACAAGGTTAGTGATGTTTCTGTTTTATCATCTGAATTAAATATAGTAGGTAATTGTATTTCTGAGCTAGTTGGTATAGTTTCCACCGACGATATTTTAAATAATATTTTTGATAACTTTTGTATTGGAAAATAGTTGTTCTACGTGGAACAAGGGTACGAAATGATTAATTACGATATTGCAATAATAGGCGGTGGACATGCAGGTGTTGAGGCTGCTTATATTGCTTCTCAATTTCAAAACTTAAAAATTTGCATTATTACAATGCCAGAAATAGGCTTGGCTTCAGCGCCGTGCAATCCAGCGGTTGGGGGTGTAGGCAAGGGGCAAGTTGTTAGAGAGCTTGATGCCTTAGGTGGTATTATAGGCAGACTTGCTGATATGTCAGGAATTCAATTTAGGACCCTCAATGAATCAAAAGGGTTTGCTGTTCAATCAACGAGGATTCAGATTGATAAAGAGCTATACTCTGTTAATGCTGAAAAAATTATTGGTGAGATTAATAATATTGATGTTATCCGAGAAAAAGTTCTAGACATAATCGAGAGCGATAATGGTTTCCAAGTAAAGACTAAAAGTTCTACGTGGAACACAAAAAAAATAATAGTTACGGTTGGTACTTTTTTACAAGCAAAAACTCACACGGGCCAAACAATAGCTAGTGGAGGAAGAAACAGCACGTCCGAAACAAGCAATTTTTCATTATTTAACTCGGTAAAGCTAAATGAAAAGAAATTTAAAACTGGAACTCCATCAAGGCTAATTAGAGACTCAATAAGATTTGAAGACATGGAAGAACAGCCAAGTGATAATGAAGTTGAGAACTTTCACTTCTCTCATGAACCATTAAGTCGCTTTTTGGAGCAAAGATCATGCTATCTAACTTACACAAATGAAAAAACAATGAAAATTATTAGGGATAATAAAGAAAAGTCACCAATGTTTAACGGCCAGATTAAAGCTGTTGGTGCAAGATATTGCCCTAGCATAGAGGATAAAGCTTATAGATACATGGAAAAAAACATTCATCATGTTTTTATTGAACCTGAAGGAATAAACTCCGAAAAAATGTATCCTAGTGGAATATCTAGCTCTTTACCTGCAGAGAACCAATTAGAATTTATAAAAACTATAAAAGGTTTAGAGAGTGTTGAAATTGCAGAATATGGATACGCTGTAGAATATTCAGTACTAGATACTACACAGCTGAACTCTTCATTGGAAGTAAATGAGATTCCTGGCTTGTATTTTGCGGGACAAGTAAATGGTACCTCTGGCTATGAAGAAGCTGCGGCTCAAGGCTATATTGCAGGGGTTAATGCAGCACTATCAGCTCAGGGAGAGAAACCCTTGGTACTTGGTCGATCAACATCGTATATAGGAGTTATGATACAAGACTTGATTGGCAACCTACGAGATGAGCCTTATAGATTGTTTACTGCTAGGTCTGAAAATAGATTATATAACAGAGAGGATAATTCAATAATTCGAATGCATCCTTATAGAAAACAATTAGGTTTAAACCTTAAAGTTGATGAATATAATGATAAGTTTGTACAGCAATACAATTTATTAATAAACCATCTGGAAAAGTTCTACGTGGCACAAAATGATGAGTTTCTTGAACAAAATAATATAAAAATTGGAAAAAACCAGTCATTAGCAACAATAATTAGACAAAGTACGCTTGATCCAATCGAAGTACTTAAGAAATACTTAGATTATGTGGGAATCAAACTAGACATAAAACTTATCAGAACATTAGCTATTTCGCTGAAGTATTCAGGTTACATAGAACGAGCAAGTAAAGGTAATGAAAAAATAGATAAACTACTGAATAAAAAAATAGAATATGAAAAATTACTAAAATCTGAAAATATATCATATGAATGTAAAGAGAGAATAAAAAAAATTAGGCCTGAGACATTTGAACAACTAAAAAATATTGAAGGTATAAGGCAAGCGACATTAGCTGTAGTAGCGAGTGGAAGTATATAATGCTATTAAGGAATTTTGCGGAGCGTTATCACGAAATATTATCAGTTGATTTAAAAGGCTTAAACCTAACTAGAATAGAGGAGTTTGAAGACTTCTATTTAAAGCAAATTATAGATTCAATAGAACCATACAAACAATCTGAGGTTTTTCAGCAGAAAGTAGCAAAGGTAGAAAAAATCATTGATGTAGGCTTTGGCGGCGGCTTTCCACTGCTTCCATTGGCAAACCATTTAAAAGAAAAAACATTTGTAGGCCTTGAGGCACGCAATAAAAAGTGTTTAGCCGTAAATCAAATAGCCGAAAAACTTAACCTTAAAAATGTAAAAACGCACCATCAAAGACTGGAAAATATATACATTGATGAGCCCATTGTAATGACCCTAAAAGCAGTAGGAAAAGTAAATGATTTTCTAGAAAGAGTGAACACAGACCAACATGTAACGGTGTTTTTTTATAAAGCAAAAAACTTTTATAATTTAGAAGAAGAACAACTAAAAAAAGCTAAAAAAAACTGGGAAATTATTGAAGACAAACAAATTAAAATTAACAATATAGATCGTTATTTGATAGGATTTAGTAATAAAAACAAGGTCGGAAATAATTTTAATAACCTTGTCAGATTATCTGAATTAAATTAATTTCAAAGGCTAATTTCGGAGACAATATTCATGGCCAAAATTATAGCAATAGCAAATCAAAAAGGTGGAGTTGGTAAAACAACAACTACTGTAAATCTTGGAGCTTGCTTAGCAGCTGCTGAGAAAAAAACATTAATTGTAGATTTGGATCCTCAGGGAAACGCATCAGTAGGAGTAGGACTAGAAAAAACTAGTTTCATAAATGCTAATGTTTATCACTGTATGATAGGCGAAGAAAATATAGAAAACTGTATTTATAAAACAGAACTTTCGTATTTAGATGTTTGCCCATCAGACAACAACCTTATTGGTGCAGAAGTCGAATTAATGCAAGCTTTTGCAAGAGAGTCTAAACTTAAAATGGCGCTTGAGCCAATTTTAGAAACATACGATTATGTTCTAATTGATTGTCCACCATCTTTAAGCTTGTTAACAGTAAATGGGTTTAATAGTGCTGACTCATTCATTGTTCCTATGCAGACAGAGTTCTATGCAATGGAAGGGCTTGCTCAGCTTTTAAATACTGTGAAACTAATTAAGCAAAACCTCAATCCAAAACTTGAAATGGAAGGTATTTTGTTAACAATGTATGATGGAAGAAATAATCTATCTAAATTAGTTGCTGACGAAATTCATAATCATTTTCCTGAAACAACTTTTAAAACAGTAGTTCCAAGAAATATAAAACTTTCAGAATGTCCTAGCCACGGAAAGCCTATAATAATTTACGATATAACTTCAAAAGGATCTGAAGCATATTTAAACCTAGCGAAAGAAATTATTTTAAAAGAAAGAGCAACAACTCCAAAACTTGAAAACCAACAAGAAATGGAAATACCTTCTTTTGATAATTATCTAAATTAAGGGATAAGACTATGGCATCAAAGCAAAAAAATAATACAGCATTAGGTAAAGGTATGAGTGCTTTATTGGGCGGAACAGGTGGTCCGATAGGGGCAACATCAAACTTAACCGACACAAAAACTCAGAATAAAGTAGAAACAGGTAACTTACTTGTACCTATTGAAAAAATTGCTACAAACAAAGCACAACCTAGAAAGATCTTCAAAGATAAGGAGCTGACTGAATTAGCTTCATCAATAAAAGAGAATGGGATAATTCAACCGATAACTGTTAAGCAAATTGAAGGTGGAAAGTTTCAAATTATCGCAGGAGAGAGACGCTATAGAGCTTCAAAACTTGCAGGCCTAGATAAAGTACCAGTTATTGTTAAAAAAACACCAACTCAGAAACAAGAATTGGTTATGGCCATTATAGAAAATGTTCAGAGAAGCGATCTAAATTGTATTGAAGAAGCCTTAGCTTATTATCAATTAATGTCAGAGTATGATTTAACTCAGGAAGAAGTTGCAACAAAGATTGGTAAAGAAAGATCAACAATTGCTAATTTTTTAAGGCTAATAAAGTTACCAAGGGTTGTCGTTCAAAGTTTACAAAAAGATGAGTTGAGCTTTGGTCATGGTAAAGTATTAGCAGGTATTAAAGAAGATGAGCTATGCAAAAGACTTGCGAGAAGAGCAGTTGATGAGGGCCTTTCCGTGCGAGAATTAGAAAAGCTAGCAAAATCATCTAGATTATCAACTAAAGCTGGAAACAAATCATCAAATAAGTTTTATGACGAACGATTAGACTTTTTAAAGCAAAAGCTTGAAGGAGTAACTGGCTTTCATTTTAATTTAAAATCAAAAAATAACGGTGCTGGCGAAATTATGATAAAATTTAATAATGAAGCCGAGCTTAACGATATTTATGATTATTTAATGAAAAAATAGAGGTTTATATTGCAAAATCAAGGAAGAATATCAGCAATAATCGAGGAAGGTTGCCGCTTTGAAGGTAACTTGTCTTTCACAGGAACTGTTCGTATTGCAGGTACAGTTACCGGATCAATTTATTCAAATGACACATTAATTATTTCAGAAACCGCTGTAATAAACTCTGATATAAATGCAAATATTGTAATAATCTCAGGAATGGTTACTGGTGATATTAAAGCTACCTCTCGAGTAGAAATTAAAAAACCCGCACGTTTTGAGGGCTCAATTACATCTCCCAGTTTAATAGTTGAAGAAGGCGTTATTTTTCATGGCGTCACCAAAATGAAAGACAAACATTAATTCTTTTAAAAACGTAAGTTCTTACTTGACTATGTTTGCCCCGCAGAATATTCAATAACTTAAAATTTTCATAGCAGAAACAGGGAAATATAATGGATATACTTCTGGATCTTGGGGCAGATTCGTCATTTATTAAGCAATTTATTCTTGTTGTTGTAATGTTTTTCTTAACGAAAAAACTTTTTCTTAGTCACCTTCAAAACATAATTGAAACAAGAGAAGAAAAAACGGTAAAGTCGTTAAGTGACAACAATAGCAAAGAGCAAGAAGTTGAGAAGCTAAGCAAACAGTATCATGATGAGCTAGCAGGAAGCTTGAGAAAAATCAGAACTAAAACAGAAGATGAAAAAGCTGTTTTGGCTAAAGACTTTGATAAAAAATATCATGTTGAAGAGCAAAAAATAAACGAAGAAGTACTTACAGCAAGAAAAAAGAGTGAAGAAGAATTAGCTAAAAAGAAAAGCGAAGTACTTTCTGGGGCGGACTCATTATCAAGTGAATTGTTAGGAAAATTGGTTGGAGGAAAACAGTAGTGATAAAAATAGCTTTTTATATTTTAGTATTTTCTTCTCAAGCAATAGCAGCCGGTGGACATGGTTCACCTTTTGACTTACTTGCTCCAGCTGTAAACGTATTATTACTAGTTGGCTTTTTGATTTGGAAACTTAGAGGCCCTGTAAACAACTTTTTTAAGTCTAAGGCGGAAGAGGTTAAGCAAACCTTGGAAAAAGCAGAAATAAGAGCAAAGGAAGTTGAAAAGTTATACAGAGAACAAAAAGAGAAAATGGATAAACTTCCACAAGCGATCACTGAAGCAGAACAAGAGTCGGTCGCGGAAGTTGCAAATTATAAAACTGAATTAGAAACAAACTTTAAAGAAAGACTTGAAGACTTAAATGACGAAGCAAAGGCAAAAATGAATGCTCAGCAGTCTGAAGCTTTAAGTGAACTTGAAGAACTGCTACTTAATGAAGTTATTGCAAAAACAAAAAACCAAATTACTTCTGATGCGCAATTAGCAAATAACGTTAATAAGAATTTATTAGAAGGGGCTAACTAGTGAAAGATAATAATACAGCAAAAGTTTATGCAAAAACTTTAGACCTTCTTGGACAAGAAAAAGGCGTCGACTTTGCAAAAGAGTTAACAACTTTAACAGAGGTAATCAACACTTCAAATGATCTAGAGAATGTAATGTTCTTAGACGTATTTACTGTTGAAGAAAAGATAGCAGTTTTTAACGACATTGCTTCAAAGGTAAGTTTAAATCCTCTTGTTGCCTCAAGTGTGAAGTATTTAATCACAGAAAAAAGAATCTCTTTATTACCACTTATATTCAAAGAAATAGTTGTAATGGATGATGATAAAAAAGGTTTCTTAAGAGGAACAATCGAGGGAAGTTCTAGTCAAATTTCAGATGAAGAAGTTGCTAAACTTAAAAAGGCAATCACTTCTAAAGTAGGAAATAAAGAATTAAAACTTGATTACAAAGAAAATAAAAATATAACGACTGGTTATAAAATAACAGTGGCTGATTACCAACTTGATGCAACTGTTGATAATCAATTACAAAACTTAAAACAAACTATTTTAAACTAATAAAATAAGGAAACGCTTAATGAGCACGAACATTAGACCTGAAGAAATTACTAACATTATTAAAGAAAGAATTGCGAACTTCGAAACAAGATTAGATGTTAACGAAGTTGGTACAGTCCTGACTATTGGTGATGGTGTTGCCAGAGTATTTGGATTAAAAAACGTACTTGCTGGAGAGCTTGTTGAGTTTGAAAACGGTGTTAAAGGAATGGTTTTAAACCTTGAATCTAACAACGTTGGTGTTGCAGTACTTGGTGAAGGCTCAGGTATTAAAGAAGGTTCAACAGTTAAGAGAACAGAATCAATTGTTCAGGTACCAGTTGGTGATGCATTACTTGGTAGAGTTGTGAATGCTATTGGTGAGCCAATTGATGGCCAAGGTGAAATCAAAGCAACTGAAATGAGAAATATTGAGATTAAAGCTCCTGGTATTATCAAAAGAAAGCCAGTACATGAGCCGGTACAAACTGGTGTAAAAGCGATCGATTCGATGATTCCAATTGGAAGAGGGCAAAGAGAGCTTATTATTGGTGACAGAAAGACAGGTAAAACAGCAGTTGCAATTGATACAATTATCAATCAAAAAGGAAAAGATGTTGTTTGTATTTATGTAGCTGTAGGACAAAAACAATCTACGGTTAGACAAGTATATCAAAAACTAAAAGAAGCTGGAGCTTTAGATTATACAATTATCGTTTCTGCGACTGCATCTCACTCTGCACCTCTTCAGTACATTGCTCCTTATAGTGGTTGTACAATGGGTGAGTTTTATAGAGACAATGGTAAGCACGCAGTTATCGTTTATGACGATTTAACAAAACAAGCTCAAGCATATAGACAACTATCATTACTACTTAGAAGACCACCAGGGCGTGAAGCATTCCCTGGGGATGTATTTTATGTTCACTCTAGACTTTTAGAAAGAGCAGCAAAAATGAGTGATGATGCGGGAGCTGGTTCATTAACTGCTCTTCCAATTATTGAAACTCAAGAAGGTGACGTTTCGGCATATATTCCTACAAACGTTATTTCAATTACAGACGGTCAGATTTATCTTGAATCAGATTTATTTAACGCTGGTGTTAGACCTGCCGTTAACGTTGGTATCTCAGTATCAAGGGTTGGAGGATCTGCACAAATTAAAGGTATGAAAAAAGTTTCTGGTACATTAAGACTAGACCTTGCTCAATATAGAGAACTTGCAGCATTCTCTCAGTTTGCTTCAGACCTAGATGAAGCAACAAGAAGACAGCTTGAAAGAGGTGAAAGACTTGTTGAGCTTTTAAAACAAGCACAATATTCTCCGTACGATGTTGAGGATCAAGTAATTTCAATTTACGCTGGAACAAAAGGTTACTTTGATAAAGTGCCTAAGGATAAAGTTCAAGAAGCTGAAGCAGGTTTGATTGCCCATATCACAAATAAGCACTCAGATATTAGAGATAGCATTTCTAAAGAAAAAGTAATTACTGGTGATAATGAAACAAAACTTGTGGAAGTAATTAAAACTTATATTGAGACTAACTACTAAGCGATTATAAAAGAGTTTTAAATGGCAAATATAAAAGATCTTAAAAAGAGAATTAAAAGTACTAAAAGTACTTTAAAAATTACGAGTGCGATGAAACTCGTTTCTGCCGCTAAACTTTCTAAAGCACAATCAAGAATTCAAGGTTTCAAGCCGTATTCAAATGAGCTTGAGCAAACTGTTAAGCTTGCTTCTGCCTTAGCCGAAAATTATAAACACCAATATTTAGAAGAAAAAGAAGATGGAAAAAAAGAAATCCTTCTTGTGATCTCTTCTAATAAAGGTTTATGTGGTGGATATAATTCTCAATTATACAAAAAAGTAAAAGCTTTCTTACCAACTAAAGAAGACGTAGATGTTTATTTTATTGGTAGAAAAGTAGAAGAGCTTTTAAAAAGAGATAGTGTTTTTGGTGTGAAAAAGTTTGCATACGAAAAAAATGATCCAGAATACTCTGAGGCAAGAGAAATCATAGAAGAGCTTGCTCAGAAATTTATTAATGGCGAAGTATCAAAAATACATGTTGCCTATAATTCTTTTATTTCTGCGATTGAGTTTGAGCCAAGAGTTCAGCAAGTACTACCTGTGAGTTTATCAGAGTCAGAAAAAGAAGCCTTGCTTAAAGAATTTCCAGTAGATTTTCTATACGAGCCTGGTGCAACTGAAATATTAGATGAATTGATACCAGAGGTATTAAATACAAGTGTATTTACTTATATGCTTGATGCGATCGCAGCGGAACATGCGACGAGAATGACTGCAATGGATAATGCGACTAAAAACTCGAAAGAGATGATTAGAAACTTAACATTAACTATGAATAAACTTAGACAGGCGGCAATTACAACTGAATTAACAGAAATTGTTTCAGGTGCCGAGTCATTAAACGCTTAAGGAGCAAATAGATGTCTGAAAATGTAGGTATCATTAAACAAGTTATGGGTCCCGTTGTAGATGTAGAATTTGCAAATGGAAATATTCCAGCAATCAACAACGCCCTAAGAGTAACAAATAAATCAATTGGCCCTGATGAGTGGAACCTTGTACTTGAGGTTGCAACTCACCTTGGAAACAATATCGTAAGAGCGATTGCGATGGACGCTACTGAGGGCCTTGCAAGAGGTTTTGAAGTAAAAGATACAGGCGCGGCAATTCAAGCACCAGTTGGTAAAGAAGTATTAGGTAGAATTATAAATGTAACTGGTGACCCAGTTGATGAAGCTGGTCCTGTAGGGGCAAAAAAATTCTATCCAATTCACAGAGAAGCTCCAACTTTTGATGATCAATCAACAAAACTTGAGCCTTTTTATACAGGTATTAAAGTAATTGACCTTTTAGCTCCATACTTGAAGGGTGGAAAAATTGGTCTATTCGGTGGTGCCGGAGTTGGTAAAACCGTTTTAATTATGGAACTTATCAACAATATTGCAACTCAACACGGTGGTCTTTCTGTATTCGCGGGTGTTGGAGAAAGAACAAGAGAAGGAAGAGACCTTTTTGATGAAATGAGCGAGTCAGGAGTTATTGATAAAACAGCTCTGGTTTATGGACAAATGAACGAGCCACCAGGAGCGAGAGCAAGAGTTGCACTTACAGGTCTATCCGTAGCGGAATACTTTAGAGATGAAGAAAAACAAGACGTTCTTTTCTTCGTAGATAATATCTTTAGATTTACACAAGCAGGTTCAGAGGTTTCTGCACTTCTTGGTCGTATCCCATCTGCCGTTGGTTACCAGCCAACACTTGGTACTGAGATGGGTGCACTTCAAGAGAGAATTACATCAACAAAAGACGGGTCGATTACTTCTATTCAAGCTGTTTACGTTCCTGCGGATGACTATACAGACCCTGCACCAGCAACAACATTTGCTCACTTGGATGCAACAACAGAATTATCAAGAACAATTGCATCGTTAGGTATTTATCCTGCGGTTGATCCTCTATCGTCAACTTCTACAATTTTAAGTCCAGATATTGTTGGGGACGACCATTACGGTACAGCAAGACGTGTTCAGCAAGTATTGCAAAAGTATAATGAGCTTCAAGATATTATCGCGATTCTTGGTATGGATGAATTATCAGAAGAAGATAAGCTAGTAGTTGCCAGAGCAAGAAAGATACAAAAATTCTTATCTCAACCATTCTTTGTTGCTGAGCAATTTACAGGGCTATCAGGTCAATTTGTTAAAATTGAAGATACAATCGAAGGCTTTAAAGCAATTCTTGATGGAAAATGTGATGATATTCCTGAGCAAGCTTTCTATCTTGTAGGTGATCTAGGTATGGTTCACGAGAAAGCGAAACAATTAGAGGCAGAATAAACATGAGTAATTTCAGTTTAGATATTTATACTCCCAATGGAGTTTTAGTAAGGGGTCACAATTGTGACTCCCTACAAATACCTACAAGTGAGGGTGAAATAACAGTTCTTAAGGGGCATACTCATATTATAAGTAAACTAGCTCCTGGGAAAATTGTTGCTCACTCAGCAGCAGGTAAAGAGACCTTCAAAGTTTCAGAGGGTATTAGTAAAGTATTTGGTTCAAAAGTTACAATAATGAGTCAGTCTTAATTGGTTCTATAGGACCAATTTTGACTACTCATCAAAAAAATCGTCATTGATTATTCTTAAAATGCTCTAGAGTATTCACAAACTTATCATTATCGCTTGCCTAGTGTTGGAAAAAATCTAATTTCACTTACAATAAAGTGATATGAAGAAATTCTTAGTTATAAATTTTTTAGTATGTATAGGACTCGTCGCTGCGATAAAAACTGCAGTAGACAGTGCTTTTGTAGTTCATACTAATGAGATCAGAATTTCTGAGATAATCCTGCCTTCAGTTGATCCAGAACTAATTTTAGATGATGAACAATTAAGTGAACTTGATTTTCAAATAGATCAATTTTCACCATCATCAAATATTGTTGCTGAGACTGAAAACACTCCGCAGGTTGACTTTGCTAAGGTGGCAAAAAAGCAAATTCATTTAAATGAAACAGCTTTAAAAACAGCTTCTCACACAAAAGAGATAGAGAAAGGTTCAATTGAGCAAATTGAATTAGAGTTATCCTACAGTGAAGTAAGTGAGCCAAAACTAGAAAGTCTAAACAAAATTAAGCAAATTGCTTGGAGTGAACAATTTAATGAAGTGGGTATCGAGATTGAAATGGAGTCTCGTGCAATTGCTTTTGATTCATCACAAATTAATGATGTGGTTAAGCTAGAGCAAGCGGCAGTAAAAGAAACGAAGACAGAGCAAGTTAAAGTAGAAAAAAAGTTACAGGTAGCTCAAATACAAGAAAATAAAAAAGAAGATATAAGTTTAGAAGAAGAACAAAAAAGCAATGAAGAAATCGTTTATTATGATTATGCAGAAAAAGCGAATATAAAAAACGAGTCTGATCTTGATGCGGTAATTGAAGAGAGAATCCAAAACTTTCAATTAGAAAAAGAAAGAATTGAACAAGATGCTCTAAAAAAACAAAAAACAATTACACATGGATCAAAAATAATTGAAGAAGAAATAATTGAGCAGGTAGTTTCTACAGAGCAAGCAAAACAAATAGATTTTAAAAAGTCTAAAAAAAGAAATAACAAAGAAAGAAGCTCTGAGGAAAGAATACAAAAATCTGGAGAGGGTAACTCAAACGGGTTTATAGGAACAGAAGAACCAGAAGTTAAAGATCAGGTATGTTTTGAAGAAAATGGTACTAGTAATAAAATATACTCAGGATCAACAAGAATAAAATTTCAATCTATAAATTATCAAAATCTTTATTCTGATGTTTATGATTATGAACTCAGAATGGAAGATGATATTGATGAGTCATATAATGCAGATGAAAAAGGTGCGGTAATATTAAAGTATGATTTGAATACTCAATTTGCCTCAAGAAGAATTACGGTTTTTCACAAGGATCATATTCCATTAAAAACAGAACTTAGATTGAGCGAAGGAAAAAACAATATTTCTCTACCATTAATAGATAATTATACAATGAGAGATATAGTTCAAGATCACAGAATAACTAGGGACAGTCATCTATTATTAGAACTCTCTGGCCTGGTTGAAGATGCTGAGCTTGATGCAAATATTGCTTATGATCACAAATTATTTATAAATGATAAATTTGAAGTAGTTGATCGTAATTATTCTGACTACTCATATATCTTATTCCTAGGAGTAGAGGCTGGAAACGGCATTTTAAATATTAAAGATTCGCATAATAATATTGTAAGTAAAATAGTTCATGTATCAGAAAACGCGGTATTATTTGAGGCAACAGATATTGATACTATTAGCAGAGCAAAGGTTGCTTTTTTCGAAGAAGCTCCATTATCAAAATGTAAGGCCATGATAAATATCGAAAAAGATGATTTGGCATCGTTTAGCTCAGAACCGAAAATGTCTAAGAACTCTTTAAATACAATAGGAATATTTGGAGAAAGAGTATTTAAAAATACGAGAAACTACTACGAATTAAAGCATTTAACAGAAAGTATATTTGTAGGGAAAAGTAGAACAAATAAAAATATAATAATACCTAGTGAAGATTATATCCAAGAGGTACTGGCGCAGTTTAGTTTTGCCAATGCTTCAAACTCTTGCTTAGTACAAGTTAACTTAACTAAGTCTGCAAAAGAATTCTATGTAAATGGTATAGCGGAACGAGGAATGAGGTTAGATGCCAAAATCCTAGATACAGATGGATTGTTCTATGAAGAGCTCGGTGAGAATTCAAACAGAATATTTTTCTCTGGAGATACTCAAGGTATCTTAAATATAAAAATAAAATATGTGGATGGAAGCTCTGACTACCTACAGACATATTGTTCAAATGCTACTTACTTAGTTGAGCAATTATAAAATCAATTTCTACAAGGTTTTAATTTAATTTTCTTTTTAAAGTCACTAACTCGAGTAAACCGATATATATCAGGCGGTATTAATGTGTACCTTTTTTTTGTCAAAGGAACATGAGAAGCAATAATAATGCCTCTTGGATATTCAAGCTCTAATTCTAAATGCTGATTTAAATCTTCTACAAGCTCTGGCTTGTCAAAAGCTTTGAAAAAACTCTTTGGCTTTAATGAACAATTAGTGAAATAAAAGTATAAATTCGAGTGATGATCAAATTTATGTTTACTAAAAATTAAGTTTGAATATTCAACTGTGTGAACCAGCGCTAAAAACTCTGTATAAAAATTAAAGGCAGCAAAGCCTAGCGAGTCACTTTTGTTAAACTTTATTAAACCTTCTAGAGATTGTTGATTTTTAGGAACATTCTTTAGTTGTTTGCGAACTCTTTGAATACCAGAGTTATAGGCAGTTAGCGCTAGTCCCCAGTTTTTAAAAAAGCGATAATTCTGTCTTAGTATTTCAAATGCACCTAAGGTGGAAATAGGTATACTTTTTTCATATTGAATATTTTTATCTTTTGGAAAAAGAATGGCCCCAATATAAGGCATGATTTGCCAAATACCCTTTGCATCTACAATAGAGACCGCATCTGGGTTAAATCGAGACTCTAGAATTGAAAGCGCCACAATTTCTGACGGTAGAGAAAAATCTTTTGTTAGTTTGTTGAAAATAAGTTGATAACCCTCAAGATTATTTACTGCGAGTTGGATATGATCTCTTAGACCCGTCTGTGTTCTAAGTTCCTCGGACAATGTGAGTAGAGTTTTCTTTTTTGGAATCTTCCCAAAATAATCTATGAGTGTTTTCTTTAAGCTTTTATTCGTAATGTTTTTTCCTGCTGCAATTTTTTCGAGGTCATTTTTTATTTGAAGGAGCTTAACACCTGCTAAATGATTTTGAACTTTAACTCTATCAAAGTCATCTGGGTAAATTTTATGGAGAAAATCAAAGTTCAAAGTAGTGTAAACGAGGCCGGGATTTCCTTTGTCGTGAATCAAAACTTCTGATTGATCATATTGAGTGTAAACATGAAACCAAAAGTTAACAGACTTTTTAAAAAAATCAGAATACGCAAACTCTTTAGGTATTTTATTTTGAGAGTCGGTTAAAACTTGAGTAATAATATTCTTTGAAGACTTAGTGTGTGCTATATCGACTTTTGTTAATAGGTGTTCACTGTTTTTTTGTAGCTCAAAAATTTTTTGACTAAAGATCATGCTGGGTTCATCAGCATGAAGGGTAATTGTGGAAAAAAATAATACAATAAAAAAGATCTTCATTAAAAATCAGACTGATTTAGCAATTGCATTGTTCTTTTATATCCTGCTTTA
>Ga0208468_1000354_pt1 | contig 14302 bp, 13 predicted proteins | sample DeeseametaMP0960_FD_184198 | JGI IMG/M metagenome (GOLD analysis project Ga0208468, IMG submission 184198) | Marine microbial communities from the Deep Indian Ocean - MP0960 (SPAdes) | ecosystem: Environmental > Aquatic > Marine > Oceanic | place: East of Madagascar, South Indian Ocean... | reverse complement strand
GTCATAGTGTGTTACTCGTCTTAAACTTGCTTCAATTCCACCTAAAACTAAAGGAACAGTGTTTTTAAAGTGTTGACGAATAAGATTACAGTAAACACTTATAGCCCTATCTGGACGTTTAGTATTCTTTCCACCCGGAGTATAATCATCTGAGTTTCTAAACTTTTTAGTCGCAGTATAGTTACTAACCATACTATCAACACTCCCACCACTTACACCCCAGTATAAACGCGGCTCACCTAGACGTCTTATATCATCAGGACTTTTAATATCTGGTTGACCTATCATTCCTACTTTATAACCCATTCTCTCTAGCATACGGCCGACCATTGCTACACCAATAAAAGGAGAGTCAATATAGGCATCACCACTTACTAGGATAATATCACAATAATCCCATCCTCGTGCATCCATATCTGCACGAGTTGTAGGAAGAAAATCTTCGTTTGTAAAGTTAACAGTATCATGCTTTGGTTGATTGCTTTTGTGACGTCTGCTCAAGAATTTTCCTTTTTATGTGTAAAATTATTATCTCTACACTATTTATATGTATAATAATACTAAATTAATACAAAAGAAGAGATTAGCTATGACTTATCCTTATGATAATTTAGAAAACTTTACGTTAAAAAGCCTTATAGATCGTTCTGTTGCTTTGTTCCCAAATAAACCTGCATTGGCAAAGGTTGGTCAAGATCCAATGAGCTATGATGAATTACGTCAAACTATTCAAGAGACCATCATAATGCTTCATGATAATGGTATAAAAAAAGGTGATAAAGTAGCTATTCTTAGTGAAAATATGCCAAATTGGGGAGTTGCTTACCTTAGTATTACATATTTTGGAGCTGTAGCTGTTCCAATTTTACCTGATTTTCATACATCTGATATACATCATATCATTCATCATTCGGAAGCAAAGGCAATTTTTGTCTCTCATAAACACCTGTCTACTATCGAAGAACTCAATGACTCAAAGCTCCATTTTGTTATAAAACTTGATGACCTAAAAATGGTTAACCCACTGACAAACCACAGCTATATCTCAAAAACTAAACAAAACATTAGATTAGATAAAGAGTTAAGTGTACCTGCAGAAGATGATATGGCAGCACTTCTTTACACTTCTGGTACTACAGGAAACTCAAAAGGTGTTATGCTCTCTCATAAGAACCTAACAACAAATGCCCTCTCTACTTACTCTAAGATAGAGATACACCCAAGTGATGTTTTTTTATCTATATTACCACTTGCTCACACACTAGAATGTACTGTTGGTTTTTTAGTACCTATCCTTCATGGTGCAAGTGTAGTTTATATTGACAAGGTACCAACACCTAGTGTTTTACTTAAGGCCTTTGGTGTAGTAAAACCTACCATGATGGTTAGTGTTCCTCTTATTATTGAGAAAATATACAAAAATAAAGTATTACCCAAATTAACAGATTCATTTATAATGAGGACACTCTATAAGATTCCTTTCTTTAGAAAAAAGCTTAATAAAATAGCAGGTAAAAAGCTAATTGATACTTTTGGTGGAAGACTACGTTTCTTTGGTATAGGTGGAGCTGGAATATCTCCTTATGTTGAGAACTTTTTAAAAGAGGCAGAGTTTCCTTATATCATTGGTTATGGATTAACGGAGACTGCCCCTCTTCTTGCAGGAACAGTTTTAGGTAGTAATGTAAAGTTAAAGTCAACAGGAACTGTTTTTCCTTATGTGGAAGTAAAAGTAAAAGATCCTGATGATGAAACGGGTTCAGGTGAACTTCTTTTCAAATCACCAAGTCTTATGATGGGTTACTATAAAGATGAAAAACTAAGTGCTGAAGTTATAGATAATGATGGTTGGTTCCACTCCGGAGACTTAGGTTATGTTGATGAGGACGGATATATATTTATTAATGGGCGTAGTAAAAATGTTATCATCGGTAGTGGTGGAGAAAATATCTTCCCTGAACAGATAGAAGCGACAATCAACCAAAATGAAGCTGTTTTAGAATCACTAGTTATGATGAAAGGTGATAGACTCATTGCAAAAATACACTTAGATTATGAACTTATAGACAAAAGATTTGAGACTCATAGTTTACCAGATTGTGAAGTTAAAGCGAAAATTAACGATTTACTTGAAGATATACGTCAAGATGTAAATACACAAGTGGCTGCTTATGCAAAAATACTGAAATTTATTGAACAGATAGAACCATTTATAAAAACTCCAACTAAAAAGATTAAACGCTTTTTATATGTTGAGTAGTTTATATAAACTTTACATTATAAAAAATAAACTCTCACTTCTTAAACTTGAGAGAACTAAGCAAGCTATAGGTCATCGTCATATGACTAATACTCTATGCATCGGTCTCTCTACAGATGAACACATACTACTTTAAGTTATTTCAGGCTTAGCTAAAACAACAGCTATAAATGTACTCTCCATGCACACAATCTAAATTTTAAACATTTTTAATTTACACTAGATCTACTGCCAACTGTAAACATAGATGTGTACATAAAAGAAGGAACTAAAATAATTAATAATAAGGATAAATAGTTTTTTATTTGGGAGAAAATTCAGAGTTAGCTAGTTTGATTTATAAGCTTGAAGATAGGAATAAACCCAAATTCAAGCTTCTTAAAAAAGAGATTATAGAAAGATTAGTTAAACTGTGGTTGAACGAAAGGGATAACTTGCTTTTTACGACTAAGAACACCCTCTAACCACATTTGATTATTGACTAGTTTTTTATCAAATGCAGCCTCAATTTTACTTGCGTCATCACTCACACAAAAGAGTTGAGAACCCTCTTTCATAATGTCTGTAAGAAGAACAATCATAGTATGTAAATCCTCTTCTTCTTTCATCTTTATCATATCTGCATAAATTTCATCGATTCTGTCATCAAGTGCTGATATATCTATCATCTCTAACTGATTTACACCAACTTTTTTTCCATTCATAACGAAAGGTTTATAGTCTTTAGTATTAAGGTCTCTAGCACTTGCACCTGCAGTTGCAGATTTAACTATAAACATCTCCATTGCAAGTTCTTTATAGTTCTCAATACCTGCTATTTTTGCAAGTTCTTTTACTGCTTTAGTATCTGATTTTGTACATGTAGGTGATTTAAAAATAACAGTATCACTTAAAATAGCCATCATCATCATACCAGCTATGTCTTTAGGAATATCTACACCTAAAGCATCATAGACTTCTTTAACAACTGTATTTGAACATCCGATAGGGCGTATCCAGCATTCTAAAGGCGTAGAAGTCATAATATCACCTAATTTATGGTGATCAATGATACCTAAAATAGTAGCATCATCTATATCGTCTTGAAAATGAACCTTGTCTGTTGAGTCCACAAGGTAAACTTTTTCTCCAGCTACTGATGTCTTAAGGATAGGAAGAGTACCATTAAATTTATTTAAAATAAACTTTGTTTCATCAGAAATTTCACCTTGACGACAAGCAATATATTCTTCATCTTCTAACTGGTTTTTTAAGTATGATACTGCAATAGCGCCTACAATAGAGTCACTATCAGGATTTTTGTGTCCAAAAACATAAACTGACATATATAGCCTTTAAGATTTTTTGAAATTATACTATATTTTAAAGATTTTGAAGCAGTTTTATTCTTGTACTATACTCTTACATCATAGTAGTAATAGTCTCAATATCAAATAACTCTATTTTTTCTAATAATTCCTATGAAAATTGCACTAACAAACCTATTGTATACTCTTGTATTAGTGAAAGTAGCATTAAAATAAAAGTTCCTAATACTTATCTCTCTCATAAAGTTTATACTATTTATTATGTAAAGCTAACTCTTTTTTAAGATATTCTCCTGTAAAAGAACCTGTTTTTTTATGGTTAGCGGCTAATTCCTCAGGAGAGCCTTCAGCTATGATAAGACCACCACCAGCACCACCTTCAGGTCCCATGTCTATGACATAATCAGCATTCTTAATCATGTCCAAGTTATGCTCAATTATTAGCATAGAGTTACCTAACTCAACAAACTTATGCAGTACATTTGTAAGTCTGTCTACATCTGCAAAATGCAATCCTGTTGTTGGCTCATCCAAGATATAAAGTGTTTTACCTGTATCTTTGCGACTTAACTCTTTACTTAGTTTAATTCTCTGTGCTTCACCACCTGAGAGTGTCACTGCATTTTGTCCAAGAGTAATGTAACCTAATCCAACATCTACAAGTGTTTTCATCTTTAAGTTTATCTTTGGAATTGGAGAAAAAAATTCATAGGCTTCATCCACTGACATATTTAAAATATCAGAAATAGTTTTACCCTTGTAAAATACTTCTAATGTCTGTTGGTTATAACGTGTTCCATAACAAGTATCACATTTGACTAAGATGTCTGGTAAAAAATGCATCTCTATCTTTATCTGTCCTTCTCCTTGACACTTCTCACAACGTCCACCTTTAACATTAAAACTAAAACGTGACGTTGTGTACCCTCTTATCTGCGACTCTTTTGTCTGAGAAAATAGGTTACGAATCTCATCCATTACACCTGTATATGTAGCAGGATTTGAGCGAGGTGTACGTCCTATTGGGCTTTGATCAAGATATATAACCTTATCAACATGTTGTAAGCCTGTTATCTCAACACCAGCTACTTTATTTACTTTTCTTGCATGATTTAAAAGTTCGCGAGCTGTTGGAAGAAGTGTTTGTAGCATCAAAGAACTTTTACCACTTCCACTTACTCCTGTGATACATACAAAGTTGTTTAGTGGAATTTTCACACTTAAATTAACAATATTATTAACAGTTACATTTTTGATCTCTATATGTTTATCTTGTTTACGTCTATAAAAATATTCTATCTTTTTACGACCATAGAGATAATCAGCAGTAAGAGTTTTAGCTTTTTTGAGTTTGTCCAGTGTTCCAGCAAAAACAACATTTCCACCAAATTTTCCAGCACCCTCACCAATGTCGATGATAAAATCTGCATTTTCAATAGTCTCTTTATCATGCTCAACTACAATAACACTATTGCCTTTTTCTTGCAGATTTCGAAGTGTTCTAATGAGTTTAAGAGTATCCCGTTCATGTAGCCCAATACTTGGCTCATCAAGAACATATAAAACACCAGTTAAACCAGAACCAATTTGAGATGCAATACGAATTCTTTGTGCTTCACCACCAGAGATAGTCCGTGCATCGCGCCCTAGAGTAATGTAGCCTAAACCAACATCAAACAAAAAGTATAAGCGTTCACGAATCTCGTTAAGGATAGGAGCTGACACCTGTGCATCTCGTGCATTCATATGTGCAAAATGCTCTTCATTTGCAAACCACTCATAAGTCTTTTCAATAGGCATATCAAGAAGTTCTGCTATGCCTTTTTTTCCAACTCTAACCGCTAAACTCTCGAGTTTTAAACGGTTTGAATCACAGATACTACATATTTTTTCACTCATATAGTCTTGCAGTTCTTTTTCATCTTTGAACATATCGTAGGCTATACGAATGATTCCAGGGAAGAGTCGTTTTACCTCATGCTTTTTCCAAAGGAAAGTAACTTCATCAATATTTCCATGTAAAATGGCCTTCTTCTGATGCTCTTCAAGCGATGAATATGGCACTGTTATATCTATACCATTATGAGCACAAAAGCCTTTTAAGAAAGTAAAGTAATAACCCTTATTAAAACCATAAACAATTTTAACAGCACCTTTTTCTATACTTAAATCTTGATCTATAATCTTCTCTTGGTCAAGTGCATAACGCAGACCTAAACCATCACACTCAGAACATGCACCCTTAGGAGAGTTAAAAGAAAAAGAGAGTGGTTCAAGTGGGTCAAAGCTTATCTTACAATCAAAACAAGCGTTGTGCTCTGAGTAGTGCATATGCGCTTTACAGTCAAGTTCTTCATGGTTTAAAATTTCGATTTCAAGTTCACCATAAGACTCTTTAAGTGCTTTTTCAACATCAGCCGCAATTCTTTCTTTGTTTTCAGGTTTAACTACAACACGATCAACTACAACTTTGATAGTATGTTTTTTTGTCTTAGATAATTCTATCTCTTCATCAAGGCGTACCATAACACCATCTATCATTGCCCTAACATAACCTTTATGTACTAGGGATTCAAGCATATCAGCATATGAACCTTTCTTCTCTCGTACAAGTGGTGCTAAGAGTACTAACTTCGCATGTTGTGGGAGTTTATGTACTTCACCAATGATGTCTGCTGCTGACATTTGTGAGATAACCTTATGACATTTATGACAGTGCTGTACACCAACACGTGCAAAAAGAAGTCTAAAGTAGTCATATATTTCTGTGATAGTTCCAACTGTTGAACGTGGATTTTTACTTGTAGTTTTTTGATCTATTGCAATAGCTGGAGTAAGCCCTTCAATTTTATCTACATCAGGCTTCCCTACGCGGTCTAAAAACTGTCTAGCATATGATGAAAGAGACTCCATATAACGACGTTGTCCTTCAGCATAAAGTGTATCAAATGCAAGTGTAGATTTTCCACTACCACTTATACCTGTCATTACAACTAACTGATTTTTTGGAATTGTTAAATTAATATTTTTTAAATTATTTTCTCTCGCACCCGTTATAACTATACTATCTTGTGTTTTCAAATCATTTATCCTATAAATTATATAAATATTCTCTGTATTAAATATGCTACCACAAGGAGGTAAAATATTACTAATAGATTTTTTTGTAGTTTAACACCTACAGTATCTTTTAAATGTATACCTGCATAAACACCTACCAAAGAAGCTATACCGATGATAATTCCACTCTCATAATCTATATTTTCTTCCATAGTGTGAGCTATTAAACCAGATACTGAGGAAAAAACAACAAAAAAGAGTCCAGCTGAGACTGCTTTTTTTAATGGTACATGTAAGAAACTCACTAAAATTGGAATGAGGATGATACTTCCACCTACCCCTATAGTCATACTTAGTGCACCAAGTATAAAACCTATAAATACAAGCAGAAGTTTATGTACCTCTTTTTGCTCTTGATGTTCTTGTGTTTTAAAAAAAAGTCTTATTACTGCAAAAACAGAAAAACTTAAAAATATAAACTCTAAAGTCCTTGTATTAAATGTAGATGTAAGTACTCCACTAAAGAGTGCACCACTAAAACCACCAATTCCAATAAATAAAACCATAGATATGTCTAAACTACCTCTTTTGTTATTAAGATAAGACCCATAAAGCGAACTAAAAGTCATCTGTATAACTGAAATACCGATTGCCCCTTTTATCTCATAGCCAAGTAGTAAGAGTAATGGTACAAGAACACTACCCCCTCCTATGCCAAAAAAACCTGACAAGACACCGACAATAATCCCTATAAAGCTCAGTTCTAACATAAATAACCTATATTTTTCGAGAATTATAGCATTTTATTTTACTTTGTGTTTTGTTAAAGTATAATATATTCGAGTCGTACAAAGGCTTCGTCAATGTTAACAACTATTTAAAAAGCAATAGATTTTTTTTATACACACTAAATTAGAGAGTCTCGTAGTGTCAGTCAAGGTTTTTCCAAAAAGAGAACACTAATTGCTTAGATATAGATGCCGAGAATCTATACACCATAGGTACCCCTTCACTTTATAAAAGTAGGGACTTTTGACTTAGAGCAGCATAGTGTACATACAATTACAATTAACGAAGATGAAATAACTATAGCTATTAAGGAACTACATGACTAAACCTACAAAACAATATAAATCAGGTAAAGAAGAACTATACAATAAAGATGAACTAGACTGGATGGACTACTCAGGTATTCTAGATATGAAAGTGGAATTTGTTTCAAATCTAGGTGAAACTGAACTCTCCGTTGCTGAAATTCTTAAACTGGAAAAAGGTTCAATTATTGACCTTAAAAAACCAGCGGGCGAATCTGTTGAATCTTATGTAAATGGTCGTATTTTATGTAAGGGTGAGGTTATGGTATATGAAAAGAATCTTGCTATTCGTATAAATGAGATACTAGACTCTAGTTCTGTAATATACCACCTTTCAAAAGAGTGCCTTTAATGAAGTACCTACTTCTTTTTCTCCTCCCGTTTTCCCTCTATGCTTCTAAAATTTTATCTTATAATATTTATGAGAGAAGTAACCGTGCTGATGTGATGATAACATTTGACACACCCTTTAATGGTGTTATAAAGCAGAGTAAGAGTACAAATAAAATTATCATAAAACTAGAAAATACTTCTATTGAATCATCACATACAAAACGAGTGAATTCTGACTTCTTACATTCACTCACTATAACACCACTAAAGGGTCAAACACAGATAGTTGCATCTATCTCTCCAAATGTTAGACTTATTGCCTCAAAAACATCTGATGCTTATGGATTAAGACTTAGATTTACAGATCTCCAAGTTGTAAAAGCAAAAACTGCACAAATAAGCACGATAAACAATAGTCTATCTAAGTTACCGACTAAAAAGAGTGGGGAAATGTCTACGAGTTATTATATCGTAGTGACTATATTAATTATTGGAATTATTATCTTACTTATTTTAAAGAAAAGAATGATACTCTCAGGTAATACAAAACAAAATAAGTCATGGTTGTTTAACTCTAATGATACTAAAGTTGTGCAAGATAGAAAAACAGATCTAGCATCTAATCCAAGTAGTTCTGACTCTCTGATCTCTATCCGTTTTCAAAAAGCAATTGACAATCAAAACAGTGTTGTAATGTTAGACTTTGGACATGAAAGTTATTTAGTTTTAATGGGAAATAGTAATATTTTGCTTGATAAGTTTAAAGATAATAAACCTACATCACAAAGCGAGTTTGATTCTATCCTACAAGAAAGGAATAGAGAATTAGAAGATTTTTTAGGTACAAATGAGAGTAGTTCAACATACTCTAACACTCAGCATAAAGAGCCTATTCAAGCATATAAGGAAAGAGCTGCTTCACTAGTTTATGAAGATGAAGCTTAGTCTTCTTCCTTTGTTATAGTAGAAGTAAAACGGTCTTTTAAAAGCTTCTTTACAACTCCGATATGAGTTAAATTCATCTCATACGAGTTATCCATTTGCTTATTTATATGAAATACCTCTGTCACTGTAATACCATAGGGGTCTTTTTTCTCTTTCGTGATTTTTCCTTTCTCTATAGTATAAAGATATAACTTCTTACGGCCCGTTTGAATATAGTATGTAAGAACTATCTCATTTGAATGTTTTTTTTCTAGTGCAACCATTACACGCTGTGTATCTGTATACTCACCTTCAAGTTTAAGAAGATTTTTTGCATTTTCTATATTTAAGTAACCGACATAAAATTTATTATAAAGGTCATGATAACGCTGTACCTTAAAGTCCATCAAAAATGATATATCTAATATATGTTTTTTATGGCTTCTAATACTTTTAGTAATCCATGACATTGTATTGTAGTATCTAAACGGATGTAACTTCAGCTCATGAGCTTCTATCATACATCCAGTATTTATTATATCTTTAGGAATAAGTTGGCGTTTATCTTTTGCAATAATTTGATCTAAGACATCACCTGCCGAGAACTCTTTAGTAAACCATACCTTACAGTAATCAGGAAACTGATTAGCACCTGTTGCACCATCATTTAAGATGATCAGAGCCTTTATCTCATAGTTAGGAAAGACAATCTCTAATAATGCCTTTTTCTTGCGCAAGCGACGTCTAAGTTTAAGCACAGACTTAACAAGTGTCATCTCCACAAAATAGAGTTCATTTTTTACAGTTACAAACATCGCATCAAACTCACTTATCTCGCGTGACTTTGTTCTGTATACTATCTGCTCTTTCTCACTAATAGAGAGAGTGTTTGCGTATGCCTTGTGCTTATTTTGATGAAAACCTTTGAGTACAAACTTATCTATATAATCATTGTTTTGTGCATAACGCAGTAACTTTTCATATACAAAGTTCTCAAATACTTCACCTTCAAATGAACGAAATGAACTCATATATGCCGGATCATCTACTTGTATATTTTTAGCTAAAAGTGAGAGCAGGTGTTTTGTATTGTAGTCGTAGTGATACAGGTTGTCTGCTATATCACCAGTTTCTAAAAGCTTTATTGATTCACTCATATCTAAAGGATGTATTTTTGACATTTATGCAAACTCTCCATTTCTAAAAAAATCATCTAGTAAGTTTCTATACTCTTGTATATCAGTAATTGAATTCACATCATTTCTAAGTACTGAAGCACCCTTATAGCCCTTTGAATATGTGTGAGTGTGTTTTCTGAACATCGATACACCATGTGCACCATAAAACTCAATCATCTTATCAAAATGTTCCATAATTATCTCATGTTTTAGGGCAAAGTCTATATATTCTTCACCTGAACGCAGTTGATGAAAAATCCAAGGAGCACCAACAGCACCACGTCCTATCATAATACCATCAGCACCAGTATGCTCAGTTACCCATTTTGCTTTCGAATAAGAGTCTATATCACCATTAGCAATTACAGGAATATTAATAGCCTCTTTTATCTCTCTAATTGCATCATAATCAACAGGTGCTTTAAACTTTCCAACACGAGTACGCCCATGAACAGCTATAAAGTCTGCACCACTATCTTCAACCATTTTTGCAATATCAACATGGTTTTTTTCTTCAAAACCAAGACGAATTTTTACAGATGTCATAGACTTGTTTGAAGTATCTTTTATAGTTCTAATAATATCGCCCATTAGTGGTAAATCTAAAAGAAGAGAACTACCACTTCCATGTCCTACAACTTTAGGTACAGGACAACCACAGTTAAGATCTATAATATCTATACCATCCTGCTCATTAAGAACTTCAACAGCACGTCTTGCTATATCTATTTGTGAAGCAGAAATCTGTACAGAGTAAGGATCTTCATTGATTGACTTTTCTAACATGTGTAGTGTTTTCTTAGAACCGTGAGCTAGAGCATTTGAGCTTAACATCTCACTTATAGTAAGGTCTGCTCCAAATTTTTTAACAACACTACGAAATGGAAGGTCTGTAAAACCAGCTAAGGGAGCAAGGACATATAGAGGATTATCAAAGGAAAGCTTATTTAACATAGACTAGACAAATAGTTCTATACTAAAGTTTTTATTACATAATTTTAAAGCACGATATGCTTTAAAATTTTGGTACTCTTTATCTAAAGAATTATCAAGAATACTATCAACAGGAGCTAACATTTCTAAGTCAAATAGTGTATAAAGGTAAGCATCTGTGGCATCTTCATTTTCATCACTTAACATTTCAAAAAGTTTTATACGCTGCTCTGGAATCATATCACCAGTCGAAATTGTAGCCGAGAGTTTAATAAAGTCAGCTGCATTTAAATCTAAAGATTTTATAAGAGGAAGTAACTCTTCATTCTTAATTTCTAAAGTATACTCATTAGCATTTACACGTGTTAAAATTATGTATAAAGAATCTTTAGACAACAATGCCTTGTATTTTAAAAGATTAAAGATTGAAGCAGTTTTCACATAATCAATATATGCTTCTTCTCTTAGTACATCAGCATATTTAGTCCTATTTGAAAGAATGTCTTCAGTTTTAAGAATCCCTTTTTTATATTTGTTACGCTCATTTTGGATAACAAGTTCATTATCTTTTAAAAGATTATATGGTTTTAAGTCAGCAACTTCACCATTTTTAATATTATCAATAATTTTTAAAACACCATCAATTTTTTCATTTTTAGTTAGACCTATAACATTTCCTATTGGAAATATAGTAGTGTTTTCTAGTAGTTTTCCTAGAAGTGAGTATCTATCTGTTTGAAAAGTGTGACTTCTTGATTTTTCTCCTAAGTAAGTTTCAACGATAGTATCAATGATTTTATCATAATCTTTTTCATACTTACGCAGACTCATACTTCCAAGGAAAGAGTAAAAAGACATATGTAGAACACTCGCCACATAAAGTACAAAAATAGGAACCATTACCCATATTGCTATAGATAAAGCAGGTAAAGGTATACCAAAAAGATCAATTGATCTTGTTTCCTGTGTTATATATGTATAAACAAATGCTCCTACTGAAGCCATTAAAATGAGTGCAGCTATCGTATATCTTTTGATGTACATTCTTTTTCCTATTGTCTAGTTTTTTCTATTATCTCTCTACAATCAATGCAATATATTGCATGTGATTTTACTTTTAAACGTTCTATACCTATATCATCTTCACACATTTCGCAAATACCATAATCGCCATGCACTATTTTACCTAAAGTAACTTCAATCTCACGGAGTTCTTGTGTCTGTTGTATGATTATAGCACTTTCTACCATTGAGTTATTATTAGCTGCGGCATGATCACCCTCATCATTTAACTCTAGTCCGCTTAATTGGCTTAGTTCATCATTGACACCGTCAATGTTACAATTTATCTGTTTTTTACGATTTTCCAGTATCTCTCTGAAATATATTAACTCATTCTCTTGCACTTATATCCTTTTACTTATGGTATGGATGGTTTGTTAAAATAGAAAAACCTCGATATATCTGCTCAAGTAAAACTACTTTGGCAATTTTATGGCTCATCGTGATTTTTCCTAAGCTTACGATAACATCACTTTTCTTTAAAAAGTCATCTTCAAAACCGTATGCACCACCTATGAAAAATTTCACTGACATTTTACCATCTAAATACTTGCTAAACTCATAACTATCGATTATTTTACCATTTGGATGTAAAACAACACTAAAAGAAGAGCTAATATGTGGTTCTAATACTTTTGTATATGCCGACTGTGCAGACTTTACTGAGATATTATGTGCTTTTGTTATATCTTTGTTAAAAATTTCAGTATCTTTTATATTTGCGAAGCGAGAAATCATTTTTGTGAGGTCTTTATAAAGAGGATCATAAATAGTTTTTTCTTTTTTGGCAATACTAATAATTTCTATATTCATTTAAGTATGCCGCTTCCTATGACATTATAGGTAACATGAGTAAACTCATCATCAAGTCTAACACCACCAATAGCTCCAACTAAATGCTTAGATTCTGAAGCAATATCTTCTAAAGAGTCCCCAAGTATACCAGTAATGTCTTTTTTAGTGTCAGTACTTCTATATGCTCCTAAACCAATATAGTTTAAGTCAAGACTATTGGCTTGTAGTACTTCTTCTTTGTTGTGCGTTGATATACCTAAAATCTTATCGCTAGTCACCACACTACGAACAAGTTCAACAGCCTTATGAATATCTTCATCAATTTTTAGAAGGTCTTCTTGTCCAAGATGTACTCCATCACAATACTCAACTAGTTCAATTGCATCATTAACAATTAAAAAACCATCATAGATTTTTCTAATCAAAATAAGTTGTTGTTTGATAAACTCCATATCAGCATTTTTATTACGGTATTGAATTATCTCAGCATTATGTTCTTTAGCTAAAGTAATATACTCTTCAATACTTACCCCTTTAGTATCAAGCATATCTTGATCACAAAGGGCATATAGTCTCATTCTTTATACTTTTAAAAGTGTAAAAAGATCTGAGAGTGTTTTTTTAAGCTCATTTCTATTTACTATCATATCAATAGAACCTTTTTCAAGTAAAAATTCTGCACGTTGGAAACCATCAGGAAGTGCTGAACCAATAGTCTGCTCGATAACTCGCTGTCCTGCAAATCCAATAAGCGCACCAGGCTCAGCTATGATAATATCACCAAGTGTTGCGAATGATGCAGATACACCACCCATTGTTGGGTCAGTAAGTACAGAAATATAAGGTAGATTCTGTTTTGCTAATTTTGCTAAAGCAGCTGATGTTTTACTCATCTGAAGTAATGAAAATGTAGACTCTTGCATACGTGCACCACCAGAAGCAGAAAGTATTACAAGGCCTTCTCTATTTTCTATAGCACGACCTACTGCACGAACTATTTTTTCACCCTCTACGGAGCCTAAACTTCCACCCATAAAAGCAAAGTCAAAAATCACTATTTGGATAGATACTCCATTCATTTTACAACTACCTGAAACTACCGATGATTTACGTCCTGTTTTTTTAAAGCCCTCTTCGATTCTTTGCTTATAAGGTTTTTTATCAACAAACTTCAATGGATCAACTGGTTCTAAATTAGCATCAAACTCAACAAAAGTTCCTTCATCTGAAAGAAGTTCTATTCTCTCTTTTACACCGATACGGATATGGTATCCACATTTAGGACATACATAATTTTGGTTCTCAACTTCTTTATAGTACATAGTTGAATTGCAAGATTTACATGTAATCCAGTGT
>Ga0208468_1000346_pt1 | contig 14449 bp, 13 predicted proteins | sample DeeseametaMP0960_FD_184198 | JGI IMG/M metagenome (GOLD analysis project Ga0208468, IMG submission 184198) | Marine microbial communities from the Deep Indian Ocean - MP0960 (SPAdes) | ecosystem: Environmental > Aquatic > Marine > Oceanic | place: East of Madagascar, South Indian Ocean... | reverse complement strand
ACTCGCTGGAACGAGTGCTGCGCATCATCGGCCGCCAGGGGCGACCGCTTTTGCCCATTCTCATTATGCGAATAGACCGCTTTAACCGGCTCATGAAGTCTGGCGCGGAGCGGACCCAGGCGCTGGATGAACTGGGCGAAAACAAACGCATTCCGGTACTGCGCAGCTATGTAGTGCTGATGAAGCAAAGCAGTCAACTGGGTGCAGGTGTATCCACCAGCCTGGATCAAATCATTGAAGAAGCCCAGAACGTGGAACGTAACCGCATTCGGGAGGAAACCAATCGGATCGGCGCCAAGATGACGGTGGTAATGATGGCATTCATGCTGCCGGCACTGTTTATCTTGATCGGCGGTCCGGCGGTGATTTCCATTGCCGATGCATTGGCACGATAACAAAGGGAGTAACGACATGCGTGGCATGGTTTGGGGAGCTCTGGTATTGCTGGCGGGCTGTGCCCATCAGTCAGTGCCGGAGTCGGCCCCGGGAACAGTGGATGTGTCATCAATTGCCTGCAAGGAGGCATTGCAGCCAGAACAGCGCGTGGATCTGGAAATGGTTGATACCCTGATGGCCAAGGGCCGGAATTACGCAGCTCTGGCCCAGCTGGAAAGTAAACCGATGAGCGCTATCGATCACTGGTTGCGTTACGGCCAGTTATTGGCGGCCTCCGGCAAGCTGGATGAGGCCGAGCAGGTGTATCGTGCCCTGGCCAACCGCTGTGATGATGGTCGTAGTCGTCATGGTCTGGGTATGGTGCTGCTCAAGCGCCATGAAGTCATGGCGGCACTGTCGCACCTGGAGCGTGCACGAAGCCTGGCGCCTGCCACCTCCCAGGTGCGCAATGATTACGGCTATGCCCTGATGTTGGTGGGTCGTTACGAGGATGCTGCTTTCGAGCTGCGCACCGCCTTGGAACTGGCCAATGGCAAGGGGCCGGTTCGTCAGAATCTGGCTGTGGCCTATCTGATGACCGATGACCGTGAGGGCCTGCAGGCGTTACAGTCAAATTATGGTTTTTCGGAGGATGAAATTGCCTATGCCGAGAAACTCAGTGAACAGTTCGGGAGGACCCGGCAATGAAGAAACTGGCCTTGATACTGATATTCCCGGGGGCGGTACTGGCGGCGGAGCCACAGCAAGCCTATAGCTTTGGCGTTTCCGGTCAGGTGGTGAGCAATGAGTCGGAGACAGTCACCGACTGGCTGCTCAACCAGCAGCGTGATTCCCGCCCCGCAGGGCAGAGTGAGCTGGCGGCACCGCTTTATGTGGATACCCAGCGTCGCCTGGCAGATTCCTTCCGTACCGCAATACCGGAAAGTTTCGGTGAACAGACCCGAGACGGCAATTAATCGTTTCCGGCAGCGCGGGGCCCTGTCGGTCATTACCCCGCTATTGCTGCTGTTCGTCATTATTCTCACGGTAATGGCGCTGGACGGCGCTCGCCTGTACAGCTTGCGCAGTGAGATGCAGGCCCAGGTGAATGTGGCAGCCCAGGCTGCCGCGGGGGAGGCTCAGACATGCGGTGGGCAGGCTCCCAGCTCTGCCGTGGTGCAACAGCGTGCATTGGCAGCTGCCGCCGCCCAGGGGTTTCAGGGTGATGCCGCTGCTTTGCAGGTGCAGCTTGGTGTGATTGAAGATAGCGACAATGATGGTGTGGTGGCTTTCTCGCCTGTTAGTTTAATTGAAGAAAGTAATGCGGTACTGGTAAGTCATACGCGTACCGAACCGATATCCATGCTGTTGCCGCAATCGGTGTTCGGAGGCATCGACATTTCAGTCAACGCCGCCGTGCGCAAGGAAGTGGAGGCAACCATCAGTGCTGCCGGGGGTACAGCCGGCGTCGGTGGTGATGCCACTTTGCTCGGCAGTCTTCTCGGCGTGGTTCTCAATCAGCCTGGGTTCGGACTGGACCCGACCGACCTGAACAGTCTTGAAAACGCCACGGTACAACTTGGAGATCTGCTCTCTGCAGCCGGGGTCGATGATCTGGTGGAGTTACTGCCGCTTGAGGCATCTACCCTGGCGGCTGCACTCCGTGATGTTGGCGAAACTGCTACGCCGGTGGCGGATATGCTGGATGATCTGGTAACGGCTCAGGGGATAGAGACCATCAAGGTGGCCGATATTATCAGTGTTGCGGAGAATGCTTCTGTCCCCGACTCCAGCGAATTTCCAGTCTATGATCTGGTCATCAGCCTGGTGCTCAATCTGGCGGAGCAGCAGCAAGCTGGAGAAGGTGGGGTGCTGTCTTTGCCGCTCAATATCAACAATCTTTCCATTCCGTTGATTGCCAATATCACGGCTGTGGACCTGGGTTTGAATGTGGGGGAGCCGCCTACGGTGGCCGTGGGGCCGGCCCGACAGAATGCGGACGGTGAATGGGTAACCAGTTTCTATGCCCCGGATCTGACTCTTCAGTTGTCGACTGATGTGGAGCTGTTACCAATAAACATTGGTGGGCTGTTGTCGTTTTCGCTTGCTGATTTGACGATTCCTCTGGCAGTGAATGCCGGTGGCGGTGCAGGCCAGCTGGTGTCTGCGGACTGTGCCCGTGGTACGGCAAACACGGTCGAGTTCGGTGTTAATCTTGAACGGGAAGTGGCTCGTATCGTAACCGGGACATTGACCTCGGATGGCGAGTTACAGCCTGAGCCGCTGGAAGCGACTGTTGGCAGGTTGACCCTGTTGTCGGGGCTGCTCCCTCCTATTGACGGCATACTTTACCTGAACGCAGAAGTGGATGGTCTGGTGCCCGGCGTGGAAGAAACGGTATTCATGGATCCGCGCTATGATCTGTATTGTGACCCTGTCGATGGGTGTGATCAGTTGAGGTACAGCGATCTGGGTGATGGGTTGTCCGGTCTTGATCTGGATGTAGAGGTTAATGAGGCATCGTTGCTTAAAAGCAGTTTTGGCTTGATCAACCTTACGCCGCTATTGAAGCCTATTCTGGATCCGGTGTTGGCGTTGTTGGACGACGTGATATCGAATCTGGCTCAGGCCGTGATTAACCCTTTGCTGAGGACCCTGGGTGTCGGCTTGGGGGGGATCAGTGTCAATATCAGTGCAGCCAACCAGGAGGGTGTTCAACTGATCGAAAATATTGTGGTGGCGCCTGATCAGTGAGGGCGAATCCTGGAGGATGATCATCTGACAACCACAAAAAAGGCCGCAAAATGCGGCCTTTTTTGTGTTTCGATATCGCAGAGAGAGGATCAGTGCGATACCGTAGCCGGCCGATAGCGGGTCAGCTGATCGGCAAACTCCTGCAGGGCAGCAATGCCGGACTCGCGGGCATCGTGATACCACTGTTCCAACGCTTCCACCATTTCCGACGAGTTACGGCTGGTCTGGGACCAGATGTCCTGCAGGCGCAGGCGGAACTGGTAGATGGCATCCAGGGTTTCGTTGCTTTCCGTCAGTGTCTGCAGGCGCTTTTTCTGTCCGGGCTTGATCAGGCTGATGTCGCGGTGGAACAGGGCATGAGCACGGGCATACAGGTCGCGGGTAGCGTCGCAGGCGCGAGCCTGCTCCTGCTTGAATACCGGCACAATCACGGTCTTGCGGTAGTTGGCCATTACCTGGAAGCGGTGCTGCATGATGCCGCGCAGGGCATCCAGATCCACTTTGCTGGCGCTTTTCTCGAAGGCCGGCTTGGGAGCAACCTTTTTCACCTTGGCCAGGCCAAGTATCTCGAACAGACGAATCCAGGCCCAGCCCATGTCGAACTCGAAACGGCGCACGGACAGCTTGGCGGAGTTGGGGTAGGTGTGGTGGTTGTTATGCAGCTCTTCGCCACCAATCAGGATGCCCCAGGGAGAAATATTGCGTGACGCATCGGCACATTCGAAGTTGCGGTAGCCCCAGTAATGACCGATACCGTTGATGACGCCAGCGGCGAACAGCGGGATCCACATCATCTGAACGGCCCAAACAGTGATGCCGGCAGCGCCAAACAGCAGCAAGTCGATCACGGCCATCAGGGTGACGCCACCCATGGGGAATCGGGAATAGACGTTGCGCTCGATCCAGTCGTTCGGGCAGCCAGCCCCGTATTTGTTCAGGGTTTCCTGGTTTTCCGCTTCTTCGCGGTACAGTTCGGCGCCTTCGCGCAGGACTTTCTGGATACCTTTGACCTGCGGGCTGTGCGGGTCCTCTTCGGTTTCGCACTTGGCGTGGTGTTTGCGGTGGATGGCGGTCCACTCAAGGGTGTTCTGGCCAGTGGTCAGCCACAGCCAGAAACGGAAAAAATGCTTCAGTACCGGGTGCAGTTCCAGAGCCCGGTGGGCGGAATAGCGGTGCAGGTAGACGGTGACACCGACAATGGTGATGTGGGTCATGGCCAGGGTGATAAGGATCAGGGCACCCAGGCTGGGGGCCAGCAGGCCGTTGCTCAGATAATTCAGCATGAAAGTCGCACAAGGTAAAAACGGAGTTCCTATTGTGCCCAGTCGGGGGGACAGGAAGAAGGTGCCGAATAGGTCAAATTCGGACTTTCGGGCCAAGGGTTGGCCAGGGGCGGATGAACGGTAGGAAACGCCCCTGACGCCGGATGCCTGGATCAGAGGTCAGATCGTTCCAACAACAGGTGTCCACGGGGATCCACCGATGCCTGCCAGCCTGGGGCCAGCCAGGTTGTGCCTACTGATTCGGCAATCAGGGCCGGGCCCTGGATCGTCTGGCCGGGGCCCAGGCCATCGCGGTCATAAATCGCCACTTGTTGGTCTATGCCGGGTAGTTGCGCTTGCCGTGTCGCCTTGCCGGTGCGTGCAGGCAGGGCCGGTTGGGTGGGTGATGAGGTGGTAGCCAGGCTTTGCACTCTGATGTTCACCTGCTGTACTGGCAACGCCAGTCGATGGCCGAAACGCAGCTCATGGGCATCATGGAAAAGTTGCTCACGCTGCGATGTCTGATTTTGCCAGGGAATCTGCAGTACCGATGATTGGCCCTGATAGCACATGTCGACAAAGATCTTGTGTTGGACATCGCTGGCGGGAACACCCTCGCGGATCAATTCTTCGCTGCCTTGTTGTTGCAAGGCAGCAATTTGCGAGTTCAGTATCGTGTCGTCGGATGTTTCAGGCAGTGCCTGGAGTTGTTCGCGTTTGCGGGGCGCATACACCAGTCCCTCGGCAGACAAGACCCCGGCCCGGCGGGGAACAATGGCTCGGCGCATGCCCAGGTTGTCTGCCAGGGCGCAGACATGGAGGCCCCCGGCGCCGCCAAAACTGAGCAGGGCGAAATCCGCCGGGTCGAAGCCTTTCTGGATGGAAATCACCCGCAGTGCCTGGGTCATGTGCTCATTGGCCAGCGCCAGTACCCCTTCAGCGGTGTCCTCCATGCCGAGGCCCAGTTGCGCGGCCAGTGTCTCCATGGCATGGCGAGCGGCAGCAATATCCAATGTCAGGGATCCGCCCAGGGCGAAATCCGGCTGCAGCCGGCCGAGTACCACATTGGCGTCGGTGACGGTAACCCGTACGCCCCCGCGGCCATAACAGGCCGGGCCCGGGTCGGCGCCAGCGGAATGCGGACCCACATGCAACAGGCCGGCATCATCCACATAGGCCAGTGAGCCGCCACCGGCGCCGATGGTGTGCATGTCGACCATGGGGACAGCCACCGGATAGGGGCCGATATGCCCCTGCTGGGTAAGGCGCAGGTCGCCGTCCAGCAGTGCCACGTCCGTGGAGGTGCCGCCCATGTCGAAGGTCATCAGCTGTGGTTGCTGGAGTTGCTCGCCCAGGCGTCTGGCGGCAGCAAGGCCGCCGGCAGGCCCGGACAATAGAAGATTCACCGCCAGCCCGGCGGCCTGCTCGGAAGCGATGGTGCCGCCGTGGGATTGCATGATGGCCAGAGGTGCGGGGGCTGTCGCCTGCTGAAGGCGTTGCAGATAGTCCGCCACCTTGGGGGCCAGCCAGGCATTCAGCCAGGTGGCCATGCCGCGCTCGTATTCTCCCCGAGTCGCCAGAATGGCGTGGGAAGCACTGACGTGCAGGCCCGCTGCCTCCAGGGCCTGGCGGATGCACTGCTCGTGGGATGGATTCAGATAGGAAAATAGCAGGCACAGGGCCACAGACTGGGGCTGATGGGCAAGCACCTTTTCAACCAGTGTCGCCAGGTCCGCTTCGCTGAGCGGTGTGATTTCCTTGCCTTGGGCATCGAGCCGGGCAGCAATGCCTGCAACTTCCAGGGTTTCCAACACCGAGGGCGGTGGAGTCGGTGTCAGATTGTAGAGCTCTGCCCGGTTCTGACGGCCGATGCGCAGAATGTCTTCAAGTCCCTGGTTGGTAATCAGCAATGTGTGAGCACCCTTGCCTTCCAGTGCCGCATTGGTTGCCACCGTGGTGCCGTGGACGATGGCAAGCTTCCCCGCGGCCATGGCATCGCCGAGGCCAAGCTCGCCAATGCCCTGCAGGATGGCCTGCTCGGGAGCCGAGGGCGTGGACAGTACCTTGTGAATACGCGGCTCGCCGTCCCCGAGCAGTACAAAGTCGGTAAACGTGCCGCCGGTGTCGACACCGAGCCAATAGGAAACGGACATAGCAGTTAATAGTTAATAATTAATAGTGAATAATGAATAGTTGAAAGGCGGAAGCAGTGTAACGTAACAAGCGCCCAGGTTCTGGGGCTGTTTTCGTTATTAATTATTCATTATTAACTATTAATTGATCATTTCATGCCCGAACTACCCGAAGTGGAAACCACCCTCAGAGGCATTCGCCCCCATCTGGAAGGGCGTATCCTGAAAGCCGTTACCGTGCGTGAGCCGCGGTTGCGCTGGCCGGTCAGTGATGCCCTGTATGCGCTGAAGGATTGCCCGGTAATAGGTTTGCGTCGCCGGGCCAAGTACCTGTTGATCGAGCTGGAGGCGGGCCAGGTGATGATTCATCTGGGTATGTCTGGCACCTTGCGTGTGGTGGAGGAGGCATTGCCATTACGCAAGCATGATCATGTGGATCTGCTGCTCGACAGTGGCAAGGTGCTGCGTTTCAACGATCCCCGTCGTTTCGGCAGTGTGTTGTATCAGACCGGCGCTGAGCCCCATGCATTATTGGCCGCGCTGGGCCCGGAGCCGCTGGGGGATGATTTTGATGGTGACTGGTTGTTTGCCCGCTCACGGGGGCGAAAGGTAGCGGTGAAAAGCTTCATCATGGATAACGCCACGGTGGTTGGGGTAGGGAATATTTATGCGCAGGAAAGCCTGTTTCTCGCCGGTATCCATCCTTCTCGTGCGGCAGGGCGCATTTCCCGGGAGCGTTATCAGCGCCTGGCAGATGCCATCAAGGCGGTACTGGCCCGTGCCATTGAGGCTGGCGGCACCACTCTTAAAGATTTCACCAGTGCAGAGGGGCAGCCGGGCTATTTTGCCCAGTCTCTGAGCGTCTATGGTCGTGCGGGCTTGCCCTGCCCGCAATGTGCGGGGCTGCTCAAGGCTGATCGCCACGGGCAGCGCAGTACCTGCTATTGCCCGCAATGCCAGCGGTAGGGCTAAGACCGGGTCCGTGACTGCGAGGTGAGAGCTGGTTACGAATTGACCATGCCACCTATTGCTGGGGTACGAACAAAGGTGTAGATTGTGATGCAATTGTCGGAATATTAACGACTTAGCTGAAACAATGTCAGCGATACTTTAACTATAAAAATACAAGAGGGATTCACCATGAAGCGAGCAAAGCGCCCGGTAGTGGCATCTGTTCTCGCCTCCACCCTGGTGCTGAGTGCAATGACGCCGCTTGCTACTCATGCCCGATCCATGGGGGACGTGGATAATCGCCCAGGCGAAGTGGCCATGATCGGGGATGCCCTGTTTGCACGCCCGGTACTGGCTGCTTCAACGGTGGTCGGGTTCGCACTCTTCACCGTCACGTTGCCGGTCAGCCTTCTGGGGGGCAATGAAGATGAGGCTGCGGAGAAGCTGGTAAGAGCCCCGGCCCGTAGTACGTTTCTGCGTTGCCTCGGCTGCACCCCTGCCCAGCATGATCAGCTTGTTGCTGAAAAAAAAAGAAAAGACGCTCAAGAGAATAAGTAAGCCGGTAGGCTGATTAACAAGGAGTTAACATGAAAAAGCTTTGTGCCTCACTGGTGTTGTGCGGTTTGGGGGTCGTATCGGCCAACTCCTATGCAGATGGTTACCTTGCCGTGGGTTATGCCCAGCTTGAGCAGAATGATCGCTTTTTTGGTGATGACCGCTTTGATACCGGTGACCTGGTTGCCAAGCTTGGTGCGGATATCAGCAAATACTTTGGCGCTGAAATGCGGCTTGGGACGACGGTAATCAGTAATGAAGAGTCCGTAGCCGGCGGTGATCTGGAATATCGCCAGAATTACTTCTACGGCGGTTATTTGCGAGCCCGTTGGTCCAACAAGACAGCATTAACTCCCTATGCGGTATTGGGGATAGCCCATGCCAAAGAAACTCTGGATACGCCGGCAGGATCTTTTAATGATGACTGGACTGACACCTCTTATGGTGCCGGTGTAGATCTGGATATTACGGACAGTCTGGCGGTTAATGCTGAATACGTTTTGTACCGTGATATGGACAATGTGACGATTAAAGGACCGGCCGCTTCTCTGGTTTGGCGCTTCTAGAAACATCGGCTTTGCCCGGAAGGAAAAAACCTGCTCCCCGCGAAAGCATTCCAGGGGGAGCAGGTTTTTTTTGTCTGCGCTTGCGGATTTGTGGATTGCCAGAAAGCAATCGGCAAAGAGCGTTGTGCTTAGCCTAGGGTCAGGCAGTGCTTCTTTTCGCTGCAAAGGTCGTTGAAAAGTGTTTTACACAGACCGTTCACCTTTTGATCAAGCGCAGTGTCATCGAAAGGGTCGTCTGCCAGCGGTTGCCACTGCATGGCATTGAGCTGTAGCTGGATATTGCGCAGCAACATCCGGTACGGGTCTTTCAGGTCATACATGTCCAGAATGCCTTCCGCATGGATCAGGGTGTGCATGCCCATGCTCATGGACCACTGGCCAATGCTGAAAGCCAGCGGCGCCAGGCCATGAGTTTCCAGCTCGCCGTTCTCCATGGCGTCCTTGACCACTTGCTCCACCATACGTCCGATGGGCTGGGTCGCCTCCAGAAGTTGTTCCCGGCGGTTGGCGGACGCTGCCTGCCAGACCACTTCAGTCATCACATATTGTTCCAGCCGGAAATGCTCCGGATAGTGCTGGGCGAACAGGGCATAGGCCACGGCAAAGCCCAGCATCTTGTCACGGGTGCTCAGGTCGGAGTCGGCGACGCGCTGGAAGTAATCCCGGCGGGTGGTGGTCAGTTCCGTGCAGACCGCGATCAGCAGATCTTCTTTGGAGGCAAAATGGTGGTAAAGGGTGCCGGTGGCAAAATTGCAGCTTCGGGCAATGGCGGCCATCTGGATGCCGAGCAGGCCTTCGTTGCACAGTTGCTGGCGAGTGGCTTCGATAAACAGTTGTTCGCGTTCTGCCAGCGCCTGTTCGCGCCCGCTCCGTGTCTTGATCATAGTCGGTATCTGTTGTGATGCATGGAAACAGTGTGAATAGCATTAGAGAGTGGTTCAAGCGCTTTGTGGTAGCGCCTCTGCCAGCTTTTCTAATACCCCGTTCAGGTGATGCATGCCCTTGTCGGTACATTGCAGCCGCTGAGCGGTGACCTCCAGCAATCCCTGTTGCCGGAGTTCCCCCAGATTGTTTATCCATTGTGCCGCAGGAAGCCCGGTGTTGTCCTCTACAGTCTGTAACCGGATACCGGCCACTAGTCGCAAGCCATTCATCAGTGCTTCGAACAAACGGTCCTCTTTCGCTACAGGCTGGTACTGACGCCGAGCTTGTTCCGGGTTGGCCAGATAGTCCTCCGGCTTGCGGGTTTTCTGGTAGCGGTGGATGGTGCCTCGGCTTGCATTGGTGATCTTGCCGTGGGCGCCTGCGCCGATACCCAGATAATCGCCGAATTGCCAGTAATTCAGGTTATGCCGACAGGCATGGCCGTCCTGTGAAAAGGCAGAAACCTCATAGCGGTGAAATCCCTGGCTGGCCAGCAGGGCAAAGCCGGCCTCTTCGGTATCGGCCATGTTGTCGGGGCTCGGCTGGTCGGGGGGGGAGCGGTAGAAGACGGTGTTGGGCTCAATGGTAAGTTCGTACCAGCTCAGGTGCGTCGGCTGCAGCTCCATGGCCTGTTGCAGGTCCTCCAGGGCCTGTGCCCGGCTCTGGCCGGGGAGGGCATGCATGATATCCAGATTGAAGGTGGTAAAGCCGGCCTCCCGGGCCTGGCGGGCGGCCTGGATAGCGGCCCCGGCGTCATGAATGCGCCCAAGGGCCTGTAGATGGATATTGTTGAAGCTTTGCACTCCGATCGACAGCCGGTTGATGCCAGCTTCCCGAAACCCGGCGAAACGGCCGGCTTCCACGGTACCGGGGTTCGCCTCCAGGGTGATCTCGGCCTCATCGCTCAGAGACAGCCGTTGCCGGATACCCTGGAACAGCTGCCGATAAAAACCCCCGGACAGCAGACTTGGCGTGCCGCCGCCAATAAAGACGGTTTCCACCGGCCGATCCCCGATCAGCGGCAGATCCTGATCCAGATCTGCCAGCAGTGCCTGCAGATAAGCTGCCTCCGGCAATTCTCCCCGCTCATGGGAATTGAAATCGCAATAGGGGCATTTGCGCACACACCAGGGAGTGTGGATGTAGAGGGAGAGGGGTGGGTTCTTCAGAGGCATGAGAGTTGGAGGAGCGCTGGGGCAATGGGAAAGTGTGGGCATGGTAGCAGAATAGTTGACAGTTGATAGTTGACAATTGACAGCGAAAAACAAAGAGTTGCGTCGAGTTATGGGGCTTCCAGGGTTTTAGCTGTCAACTGTTCACTGTCAATTATCAACTGGTCTATATGGTGCATATCTGGGTAGATGCCGACGCGTGTCCGCGGCCGGTGAGAGACGTGTTGTTTCGGGCAGCACAGCGGGTGCAGATTCCCTGTACTCTGGTGGCCAATCAGCCGGTGGCGGTGCCCCGTTCTCCGCTGATCCGTGCCATTCAGGTGGGGCAGGGTTTTGATGTGGCGGATAACGAGATTGTTCGCCGTTGTCAGCCTGGGGATCTGGTGGTGACCCAGGATATTCCGCTGGCGGCAGAAGTGGTCGCCAAGGGGGCGGAGGCGGTCACGCCGCACGGCCACTGGTTGGACAAGGATACTGTGCGCGAGCGGCTCAATATGCGCGATTTCATGGAGGAGATGCGTTCCGCCGGCATGCAGACCGGCGGCCCCAATAGCTATTCCAACCAGGACAAGGGACGTTTTGCCAATGCCCTGGACCGCTGGCTGGCCCCAGCTCAGGTCATCGCCCCCGTCCCGGCGCACGTCTTCCCCGGCCCGGCTGTGTTGCCAGCCGGCGTGCAGTTCCAGTGCCGGGCGAAGCTCCCAGAGCAGCTGTGCTCCCACTTCCCTGTGGTTCGGACCGTTGTAGTTCTCACTGGCGTAACCGTCATCGTAGGTCTGGGTGATATACAGCTTGCCGGTCCAGTCGGTAAACAGCTCTCGCTGGCTGTGTAGCGTCAGCGCATAGAAAGCGCCGTCAGCCTGCTTGCTCCAGGTGCCATCCAGTGACAGGGACAGCCAGGGTTGCAGCGGTACGGAAAATCCGGCGCCGGTTTCCACATCGTCTGCCCCTTGTGGATGAAACTGCAGGTAGGTGACGTTGAGGTAGGGGGTCCAGTGCTCAAAGAAGGGAGCGTATTCGACGAAGAGATTGTTTTCCCGATAATCGCTGCCGTTGGCCCAAGCCTGCCAGACTCCAAAAGTGACTTCCTGATGAGTCAGATCAACGCTGGCGGACACTAGAGGATTGCTGTCCAGGTTGTCCCGGCCCTCGGTTACATAGCGGCTCTGCCACTGTGACTGGAAGGTGCCTTCCAGGCCGCTACCTTGGGAAAATGAAGTCACCAGTGCCAGTGTGCTGGCAACGGCAAGCTGCGGTTTTCTCATAATGGCATCCCTGCTGTATGTGAATAACATGCTAGCAGGTAGGCGCGATATACGGGTGAAGGTCTTACTGCAGGGCCTGGATCAGCTGGGCCATGGCTTTGCCCCGGTGGCTGAGCGCGTTTTTCTCTTCCGGCGGCAACTGGGCGGCGGTGCAGTTCTTTTCTCTCACGAAGAAGTGCGGGTCATAGCCGAACCCCTGGTCTCCATGGGGCTCCAGTACGATTTCCCCGTCCCAGGTGCCCTGGCAGATCAGCGGCGTGGCGTCGTCCTCGTGGCGCATCAGTACGATCACGGCCACATAGCGCGCATTGCGGGAGACGTCCGGCGCATCGGCCAGCATCTCAACCAGCAGGGCATTGTTCTTGGCGTCGGTGGCGCCGACCCCGGAAAATCGCGCCGAAAACACCCCGGGGGCACCGTTCAGCGCTTCTACTTCAATCCCTGAGTCATCGGCGATGGCGGGCAGACCGGTATATTTGCTGGCATTGCGGGCCTTGATGATGGCGTTTTCCACAAAGGTGGTACCGGTTTCATCCGCTTCCGGCACGGAAAATTCACTTTGAGCCACCACCTCGATATTCAGCGGCTCCAGCAGGCGCTGCATTTCGGCGAGTTTTTTGGCGTTGCCGGAGGCGAGAACGATTTTTTCCATGAAAAACTCCTGACGTCGTTAGCGGCGAGCTTCAAGCTGCAAGCTGCAACGCGAACCCGGTTTTTGTCTGTTTTGTAATACAGAAGCCGCGCCGGGAATTTGGGCGCGGCTCCGAGGTTCAACCAAAAAAGAACCTGCAATCGCGTTGCAGCTTGAAGCTTGTTGCTTGCAGCTGCTTTATACGGTCACCCGATAAATCGCAATTTCCCCGAACAGATTGGGCCAGAGCCGTGCCAGCAGGCCGCTGTGATGCCGGCGGTTGATCACTTGGCGTTCCAGGATGCGGATGCTGCTCTTGCGGCAATGGGTTTCGAAATCCTGCACGGTGCACAGGTGGATGTTGGGGGTGTTGTACCACTCGTAGGGCAGAGCGGAAGAAACCGGCATGCGCCCCTTCAGGCCCAGGTAGGCGCGTACCCGCCAGTGACCGAAGTTGGGGAAGGTAATAATCGCCTCGCGCCCCACTCGCAGCATTTCATTGAGGATCTGGTCCGGGCGCAGTACCGCCTGCAGGGCCTGGGTCATCACTACATAATCGAAGCGATGGTTCTGGAAGTTGCCCAGCCCTTCGTCCAGATCCTGCTCCAGCACGTTGACCCCTTTTTCAAAGCAGGCGGCCAGATTGTCCTGATTGATTTCAAGACCGTAGCCACGGATCTGCTTGTGTTGCTGCAGGTGGGCCAACAAGGTGCCGTCACCACAGCCCAGGTCAAGCAGGCTGGCGTCAGCGGGGATCCAGTCACTGATCAGTTGCAGGTCATCACGCATGGCTACCTGCCTCCACTTCGTTGGCGACCCTGTGCATATAGGCGCCGAACAGTTTGGTGTATTCGGGAATATCCAGCAGGAAGGCGTCGTGACCTTTGGGCGTATCGATTTCCGCGTAGCTCACATCACGGCCGGCATGGACCAGGCCATTGACGATTTCCCGGCTGCGCTCCGGCGCAAAACGCCAATCGGAAGTGAACGACATGACCAGGAATTTGCACTCCGGTTTTGCCAGGGCGGTTTCCAGAGAATTATCGAACTCCCGGGCCGGGTCGAAATAATCCAGTGCCTTGGTCATCAGCAGGTAGGTATTGGCGTCGAAATTACGCGAGAACACTTCACCCTGATGGCGCAGGTAGGATTCCACCTGGAATTCCACGTCGAAACCGAAATGAAAGCGCCCGGCACGCAGGTCGCGGCCGAACTTCATGCGCATGGCGTCGTCGCTCAGGTAAGTGATGTGGCCGACCATACGCGCCAGGATCAGGCCCTGGCGGGGGTAGGTGTCGTGCAGGTAATAACGCCCGCCGTGGAAGTTGGGATCGGTAAGAATCGACTGGCGTGCCACTTCATTGAAGGCAATATTTTGGGCAGACAGTTTCGGTGCCGCCGCAATGACCACCGCATGGCTGAGCCGGTCTGGATAGTCGATGGACCACTGCAATGCCTGCATGCCGCCCATGCTGCCGCCGATGACCGCGGCCCAGCGGGAAATGCCCAGCACATCCGCCAGCCTGGCCTGACTGTTCACCCAGTCCTTCACCGTCATCATGGGAAAATCCGGCCCCCAGGGTTGACCGCTTTGCGGGTTGATGGACGCGGGGCCGGTGGAGCCGTGACAGCCACCCAGATTATTCAGGCTGACCACGAAAAAACGATTGGTATCGATCACCTTGCCGGGGCCGATGCAGGCATCCCACCAGCCGGGTCGCTTGTCGCTCTTGCTGGTATAGCCGGCGGCATGGTGATGGCCGGACAGGGCATGGCAGATCAGCACCGCATTGGAGGCGTTGCTGTTGAGGGTGCCGTAGGTCTCGTAGACCAGCTCGTAGGACGTCAGGGTACGGCCGCAT
>Ga0208468_1000343_pt1 | contig 14501 bp, 13 predicted proteins | sample DeeseametaMP0960_FD_184198 | JGI IMG/M metagenome (GOLD analysis project Ga0208468, IMG submission 184198) | Marine microbial communities from the Deep Indian Ocean - MP0960 (SPAdes) | ecosystem: Environmental > Aquatic > Marine > Oceanic | place: East of Madagascar, South Indian Ocean... | reverse complement strand
CTTCCATCTCAAGCAGGACCCGGGTGGTATCGTTGATATCGAATTTATGGTGCAATACGGGGTTCTGAGATGGGCCTCCTCCCACGGTGAACTGACCCGCTTCACCGATAATGTGCGGCTGCTCGAAACACTGGCTGCACTGGATATTATGTCGGCGCAGGATGCCGGCTTGCTGCGGGAAGCGTACCTCGCTTACCGATCCGCGGCTCATCGCGCCTCGTTGCGCAAAGAGAAATCCATCGTCGACGACACTCAATTCCGCGATTTGCGTGAAGGCGTGCGAGCGATCTGGAAGCACTGGTTCGACCTGCAGGGCTGACGCCTGCCGGTCCTTAGTTCTGGGAGTATCACTGCCATGTCGATGGCTGTAAGAGACGGTTTTATCTGGTTGGATGGCGAACTGGTTCCCTGGCAGGAGGCCAAGGTGCATGTGCTGACGCATACCCTGCACTATGGCATGGGTGTGTTCGAAGGTGTGCGCGCCTACGAAACGGCCAAGGGGCCGGCCATCTTTCGCATGAAGGAACACACGGATCGCCTGTTCAACAGTGCCCATATCATGAATATGAAGATCCCGTTCACCAAGGACGAGGTCAACGCTGCGCAAGTGGCTGCGGTAAGAGAGAACAACCTGCCCCACGCCTACCTGCGTCCCATGGCGTTCTACGGCAGCGAAGGCATGGGCCTGCGCGCCCACAACCTCAAGGTGCACTTGATGGTGGCGGCCTGGGAATGGCCCGCCTACATGTCGCCGGAAGCTCTGGAGTTGGGCATCAAGGTGCGTACCTCCAGCTATACCCGTCACCATGTGAACATCACCATGTGCAAGGCGAAGGCCAACGGCAACTACATCAACTCCATGCTGGCGTTGAATGAAGCCCTGTCCGGCGGTGCCGACGAGGCTCTGTTGCTGGACAACGAAGGCTATGTGGCGGAAGGCTCCGGCGAGAACATCTTCGTGATCAAGGACAAGGTGCTCTATACCCCGGAACTGACTTCCTGCCTGGACGGCATCACTCGCAAGACCATCATCCAGCTGGCCGAAGAGCGTGGCTACGCGGTGCGAGAGAAGCGCATTACCCGTGACGAGATCTACGTGGCGGACGAGGCCTTCTTTACCGGCACCGCCGCCGAAGTGACGCCGATCCGCGAACTGGATGGCCGCATCCTTGGTGAAGGCAAGCGTGGCCCGATCACCGAGCAACTGCAGGCTGTGTACTTTGATCTGGTGCGCGGCAAACTGGATGACGACTACGGAGACTGGCTCACTTACGTGAGCTGAGCAGGCGCATGCCGGCTATCTTGTCCGACTCGCCTTCCGCCATCCTTGTCGTCGGCCCTTCCTGGGTCGGCGACATGGTGATGGCCCAGACCCTGTTTTCCGAGCTTCGCCGCCAATATCCGGACAGTGCCATTGATGTGCTGGCCCCCGCCTGGTGCCGGCCGCTGCTGTCACGCATGCCGGAGGTGCGTGAGGCCCTGTCGCTGCCTTTCGATCATGGCGACCTGAAACTGGGTGAGCGCCATGCGCTGGGCAAGTCCCTGCGCGGCAAATATCAGCAAAGCTATGTGCTGCCCAATTCCCTCAAGTCTGCCCTGGTACCCTGGTCGGCGAAGATACCCCGGCGCATCGGCTGGCGCGGGGAGATGCGTTATGGCCTGCTCAACGATGTGCGCAAGCTGGACAAGGATCGCTATCCGTTGATGGTGCAGCGGTTCGTGGCGCTGGCGCAGTCGGCCGATCAGCCGGTGCCGCAACTGGATACCATTACTGTCCCGCATCTGGAGGTCAGTGAAGACTCGCTTCAGCAGGCCATGGCGGCCCACGGGCTCAATACACAGCGCCCGGTGCTGGGGCTGTGCCCCGGCGCCGAGTTCGGCCCGGCCAAGCGCTGGCCGGAGCATCATTATGCGGCAGTAGCTCAGCACTGGATTGAGCATGGTGGCCAGGTATGGATCTTCGGCTCCGGCAAGGATCAGCCCGTGGCCGATACCATTGTTGAATTGCTGGAAAACAGTGCTGATGAGCATGCCACGGTGCTGGCGGGCAATACCTCCCTGGAGCAGGCGGTGGATCTGCTTTCGGCTACCACGGCGGTGGTCAGCAACGATTCCGGTCTGATGCATATCGCCGCCGCCCTCAAGCGTCCGCTGGTGGCAGTGTACGGTTCCACCTCCCCGGGCTTTACCCCGCCCCTGGGTGATAGAGTGGCAGTGGTACGGCTGGGGCTGGAATGCAGCCCCTGTTTCGAACGGGAATGCCCGCTGGGGCATTTGAACTGTCTGCGCCAGTTGCCCCCTTCGCAGGTGATTGATGCCCTGCAGCAGCTGGAAAGCGCGGATGCCTGAATTGACGGCGAGCAGGTTCTGACATGCGCGTGCTGCTGATCAAGACCTCCTCCATGGGGGATGTGATCCACACTCTGCCAGCGCTGACCGATGCCCTGTCGGCCATTCCCGATCTGCAGGTGGACTGGGTGGTGGAAGAGGCCTTCGCTGATCTGGCCCACCGCCACCCGGCGGTGCATCAGGTGTTTCCCTGTGCCCTGCGCCGCTGGCGCAAGCATCCCCTCAAGGCCCGCCGCTCCGGTGAGTGGGCGGACTTCAAGCTCAAGCTCCGGGCTACCGACTATGATGCGGTGATCGATGCTCAGGGCCTGATCAAGAGCGCCTTCGTCACCCGCCTGGCGCGGGGGCCGAAATTCGGTCTGAACAAACACTCCGCTCGCGAAGGGCTGTCAGCCCGGGCGCTCCATCATCCCCTGGCAGTCGCGAAGGGGCAGCATGCCATCGACCGGGTGCGGAAACTGTTTGCGCAGGCGCTGTCCTACGACCTGCCCGACGATGCCCCGGATTACGGTCTGCCGCGCAGCCATGTGCCCACACCGTTGAGTCGCCCGGCACAACTGGTGTTCTGCCATGGCACCACCTGGCCCACCAAGCATTACCCGGAAGCCTTCTGGCGGCAGCTACTGGAGCTGGCCATCGGTGAAGGCCACACGGTTTTTTTGCCCTGGGGCAACGAAACGGAAAAAGTCCGCGCCCAGCGTTTGAGCGAAGGACTGGATAGCGCCCGGGTTCTGCCGAAAATGGGGCTGGATACACTCACCGACAAACTGCTCAGTTGGGATGCGTTCATTGCCGTGGACACTGGCCTGGCTCATCTGGCCGCTGCCGCCGGCTTGCCCGGTGTGGCGCTCTATGGCCCCACTGACCCGGTATTGACCGGGGTGCGAGGCATTCAGGCGCATTCCCTGGCGGCGGATTTTCCCTGCGCACCCTGCGTGCAGGAAAAGTGCACCTATCGTGGTGAGCTGGGCAAGGGCGTGGAGCCGCCCTGTTTCAGTAGCCTGAAACCGAAACAGGTGTGGCGGGAACTGCGGAGGCGCACCGCATGAAACTGGCCATGGCGCTCTATCATTACTTCCCCTACGGCGGTCTGCAGCGGGATTTTGCCCGCATTGCCCGGGAAGCGGTGAGCCGGGGTCATGAGGTGGTTGCGCTGGTGAGTGATTGGCAAGGCGAAGCCATTGATGGGGTAAGCGTACAGCGCATTGTCGTGTCCGGTGGCAGTAACCACGGCCGTATGCTGTCCTTTGCGAAGGGGGTTATGGCTGCCCGTGAGACAGGAAAATTCGACCGGGTAGTGGGCTTTAACCGCCTGCCCGGGCTGGACGTGTACTTTGCGGCCGACAGCTGTTTTGCCGAGCACGTACGCAGCAAGCCGAAACCGTTACGTTGGCTGCCCCGGTATGCAGGCTACCTGAAACTGGAGCAGGCGGTGACGGCGGCGGATGGCCCGCTGATCCTGTTTCTCAATGACGATCAACGGGATCAGTACCTGCGTCATTATCCGCTGGCAGAAAACCGTTATGCCTTGTTGCCGCCGGGTATCGAGAGAGATCGTCAACGGCCTGCCGACCACAAGGCGCTGCGCCAACAAACCCGGGCAAACCTGGGTGTTGATGAGCAGGAGACCCTGTTGTTGTTCCTGGGCTCCGGCTTCAAGGTCAAGGGACTGGATCGGGCCCTGAAGGCGTTTGCCGTCCTGCCGGAAACCGTGAAATTAATGATCGTGGGCAATGATCAGGCGGCCCCCTATCTGTCCGGCCTGCCGGAGGCCTTGCGCCGTCGCATTCTTGTGCTGGGGCCGCGTGATGATGTGACTGCCCTGATGCAGGCCGCAGACCTGCTGTTGCATCCGGCTTATCGTGAGTCTGCGGGGATGGTGTTACTGGAAGCTACGGTGGCAGGCTTGCCGGTGCTGACCACGGACACCTGTGGCTACGCCCGCTATGTGCGCGAGGCTGGTTCCGGGGAAGTCATTGCGTCGCCGTTCAGTCAGCAGGCGCTGGACGACACCCTGCAGAAAATGGTTAGTCAGTTGCCCGGGCCCTGGCAGGAAAATGGGGTGGAGTATGGCCGTAACCCGGCCCTCTATTGTCTGGCCCAGACGGTGGTGGATCATGTGGAGGGTTGGACGCCGTGAAACTTTTTCTGCGCGATGACATCGTCGCCCTGTGGGGCGACCGCGACCCGTTCGACCAGGCCGCCGAGCAGGAGGGTGAAATCTTTCGGGCCCGGGAGGGGCGTCGCACTCTGCGCTTTACCGGCAACGGCCGCAGCTATTTTCTCAAATATCACGGTGGCATCGGCTGGAAGGAAATCTTCAAAAATCTTACCCAGGGTAAATTGCCGGTGCTGGGCGCCATGGATGAGGTGACTGCCATCGACGCGGTGCGCGGCGCCGGCCTGGATACCATGACCATTGCCGCCTATGGTTCGCGGGGCAGTAATCCGGCATCGGTGGAGTCCTTCATTATTACCGATGATCTGGTGGGCACCTTGAGTCTGGAAGATCTTGGTGAGCGCTGGGTAAAAGACCCGCAGGCCATGCCGCCGGTTTTCAAGCGAGCACTGATCGAACGGGTGGCTACTATTGCGCGTACCATGCACGGCGCGGGCATCAATCACCGGGATTTCTATCTGGCCCATTTCCTGATGCGAGACAGTGATGCGGCGACGAACAACGCGGATGGCCCGTTGTATCTTATCGATCTGCATCGCTCCCAGGTACGCGGGCAGGTGCCTCGTCGCTGGCGTATCAAGGACCTGGGTGGGCTGTATTTTTCCACTGCCCGATTCGGCATGACCCGGCGCGACCTGTTGCGTTTTATTCGTACATACAGCGGCTTGCCTCTCCGACAAGCGTTGGCCGACGACAGCACCTGGACTGCTGTCCGGCGCGAGGCAGAGAAAATCTATCGCCGTTATTTTGAAGTGGAGCCCGAGTTGCCATTGCAGTTCAACGAGCACCCGGGGAAGGATATCTGATGGCGGACTCGTCACAGAACATCACCCAGGCCTTGCTGGCCAGCCGTGAAACCGCCTTGCCGGTGACGCTGACTCTGGGCGAACAGGTGCTGGAGATACAGACGCTACTGCGTTTCATGCCTGCGCGACGTGCTGTCTATGCCGGTGCATTGGACGGCAAGCCGGTAATTATCAAACTGTTCTCTTCCCACTCCCGTTCCCGCCGGGAAGTACAGGTTGAACAAGAGCGGTTGGCGGCATTGGCTGAAAAACAGGTGCCGGCCCCTCGCGTATTGCTGCGTGACTATCCCGGTGATGCCGCCTTGCTGGTGCTGGAGCATCTGGGTGAGATGTCGGCCAAGAGTCGATTGTGGGAGATAACCGCTGAAGAAATCCCTGATCTGGTGCAGGAGCTGGTGGCGCTGACGAGCAACATGCACCGGCAGGGTGTGGTGCAGAACGATATCCATCTGGAGAATTTTATTCTCACCGGGCAGGGCTGGCATGTGATTGACGCTGGCGATGTAGAAGTGGCGGATGCGCCCGTGGAAAGGGGTAAGGCCCTTGCCAACCTGGCGTTGCTGCTTGCCCAGTTTCCTCCCTTGTCCTTGCCCACGTCCCAGCAGGTTGTCAGCGCCTATGGTGAGATTTTTTCACCACAACAATTGGCGCAATCCCTGAAAAAAACACGGCAAGCCCGTTTGCGGAAACTGGTCAAAAAATCCCTGCGTAACTGTACCGAGTTTGTGGAGCTCAATGGCAAAGGCTATACCGGTATGGGGCGACGTCAGGATCAGCCGCTGATTGATGCCTTGCTCAACAAAGGACTGGATGCGTTGCTGGAAGACTGTGAGCGACTGAAGGATGGCAATAGCGCCACTGTGGGGCGAGTGCTGATCCAGGGCGAAAGCCTGGTGATCAAACGCTACAACGTGAAAAGTGCCTGGAAAAAGCTGGCACGCCAGTTTAAAAGCCGGGCGCGCAATTCCTGGCTTAACGCGGCTTACCTGGGGCTGGTGAAAATTCCGACTCCCCAGGCTGTTTGCTACCTGTCCAGCAAACAGTCTGGTTTGACGGACCGGGAGTATCTGGTGTGCCGCAATGTGGAAGGCCGCATGCTCCCGGAAATCTGTGAAGCCGGTGGTTTCTTGCGGGATCAGGCGCTGAGTCAGATGGCGGATTTTTTTGCGGTGATGCGTTTGATGGCGTTCAGTCATGGCGACAGTAAATACACCAATTTCCTGTTTCAGGATGGCCAGCTCCAGGTGCTGGATCTGGATGGCATGAGCAGGGAGCCCGGCAGCGGGCTGGAGCAGGAGTTGGCAGATCAGCGTGAGCGACTTTTCGAGAGCTGGCGCCCCCGTGAGGCGCTGGCTCCGCAAGCCAGGCAGGAATTCACTGCGTTTTACGAGGCGCGCATCAAATCGATTGAGAGTTGGCTATGAAAACCCTGGTTGTGTCCACCGATGGCAAGCTGATGGTTACGCGCCCTCTGTGGGAAGCGGCGAAGGAGCACTTTGATTTCGATCATGTGGAAGTGACCCGCGAGCATGGCCTGGAAGCCTATTTCAACGAGGCAGATTTCAGTGGCTATGACCGGGTTATCGCCGATACCAACCTGCGCCGGCTGGGTAAGCGTTACCAGTGTCTCAAGCGTGCGCCGGGTCTGGTGATCTTCGATCACGATGTATGCCAGAACAATGTGCCCACCAGCGAGTGGTATCGCCGTTATCCGGCGGTGCTTCGTGACCTGGAAAAGGCAAGAATCATTGTCTCCGGTGCCAGCCTTGCGCAGCAGCTTCGCGATGAAGGCATTGATGCCTGCTTTCTTCCCAAGGGCTATGACGGCACAACCATTTCTGATTTGGGACTGGAACGCACCATCGCGTCTGCGTTTGTGGGGCGGGTGAAAAACAAGGTCTACAAGCGTCGCAAACGCTTTTTGCTCAGGCAGGAAAAGCTTGGGAAGGTACAGCTTCTGCGGGCAGAGCCGGGCGAGCCCTATAATCGGTTGCTCAATTCGATTCGGGTGTTTGTAAGCGCTGACATCGGATTCAACGAATACATGATCAAGAATTTCGAAGCCATGGCGGCGGGATGCGTGTTGCTGGCCTGGCGACAACCGGCTCTGGAGCAGCAGGAGCTGGGGTTCGTGGAAAACGAAAACGTTGTCCTGTACGACAGTGAGCCCGAGTTGCATGAAAAGTTGCAATGGCTTCATGAAAATCCGGAAAAAGCCGGGGCAATTGCCCGGGCGGGACAGCATCTCGTGAGCGAAAAGCATACCTGGGCTTGCCGGGCTGCTGCCTTCCCTGACTTGCTGGCGCCGGATATCGAAATTGCTCCGACACCAAACTGGCGGGACAGAATCCGATTGCTGGGAGCCGGTAAATGAGCGCGACACATCTGCATGTGGTGGGGTGTCCACGCAGTGGCACCACCCTGATGGCGGAAATGCTGGTGGCCTGTTATCCCCATGAAGGCCACTCTGAGCACGAAGAAACCATCTTCAAGGTGCCGCCGCAGGAAAGCGGGCTGCGGTTATCAAAAAAACCCAACGATGCGCTATGGATGGCGCCGTTGCTTGACCGTGACCCGAATCTTTATGTGATTGCCATGATGCGTGATCCCCGCTCGGTGATTTGCAGCATGCACAAGGCCTGGCCTGGTATGTATTTCTGCAACTATCCGGTATGGAAGCGGGCAGAAAAAGCCATCATGGAAATCCAGTCCCACCCCAGGGTGATGGTGCTGCGCTACGAGGATCTGGTCAGTGACCCGAGAGGCGTGCAGCAACGCATGGAAGGTATCTTCCCGTTTCTGCACAGAAGCCATGATTTTGACCGCTTTCATGAGGTGGCTGAGGCTGGTGAAGACGCACAGAATGCGCTTGGCGGACTGCGTCAGGTTGACCTGTCGCGCATTGCCGGTTGGCGAGAGCATCTGCCACGCCTGAAGCAGCAGCTGCAACGTTACCCGCAGTTGGCGCTGGATCTCATCACCCATGGTTACGAAAGCAATAGTGACTGGCAGGCGCAATTAGAGGGAGTGGCGGCGGAAAACTTCCCCTGTCGCTATTCCGATTCGTCAGAGTTCTGGAAGCATCTGGAGCAGAAGCTGCGCTTTGTCGGCAAGCGCCGCCGCTATTTCCGTGATAGGGGGCTGTGACCATGCAAACCCTTCGTGAGTTCGTGTTCCTGGGCCTGGCGAACCACCTGCCTCGCCTGCGATTTAGTGACAAGTGGCGCTGGTTGTTTCTCAAGGCTGCCGGGTTTCATATGCAGGGGCGTTCCACGGTCTATGGGCCTGTGGTGCTGCGGCCGATTGGTGGTGCGCCCAAAGTGCACATCGGCAAGGGTTGTTTTATCAATACCGAAGTCCGTTTCGCCTGCCCGAAAGCAGAGATCACTCTGGGGGAGCGGTGCCGTATCGGACCCAGGGTCTGCTTTGAAGGGGCGCAGCACAGTCTTTATCTCAATGAAAAGGGGCGGCGTGGCACTACCGGCGCACCTATTAGGTTGGGGGATGATGTGTGGATTGGTGCCGGAACCATTATTACCGCAGGAGTGGAAATCGGCGAAGGCAGCGTTGTTGCTGCCGGCGCGGTCGTGACCGGTAATGTGCCTGCTTTCACACTGGTGGGGGGGGTTCCGGCAAAATTCATCAAGGACTTGAATGTCAGGAGGTGATGTTCGAGCCATCTATGTCTTGGCGTGTGCTAAGGCCGGAAATTATGGCGAATGGAAACCAGAAGATAAACCAGATGGCTGATGGTGGGCTGACTAGTTTGCTGAGATCAGTCAGTGAAAGAAAGAATGCGGCGCAGATAAGCGGGAAACAATAAAGAAATGACCTTGTGTTCTTTTGATACATAATGGTGATGCCGCTGAGTGTGGCTGCGGCCAATAATGCTACTCCGAAAAAACCACAGTAGAGCCATGTAGAGAGCCCCAGATTATGTGGGTGCTCAATGGCCAATCCGGTGATTTTCTCTAGATTCTTTGACGTCTCCGTGGTTACAAAATCCAGGTTAATGCCACGTCCGAAGAGAAAGTTGTCCTGCAGGGTAGGGATTACTGTTTTCCATATGTCGATTCTATAAGTGCTTCCTCTCTCAATGAGAGACATGACAAATTCTGGCAGGGCAAGGTAAAGGCCCAGGAGAAATAGTATGCCCAGAGCAATGGCTGCTTTTTTTACGTATAAAGGAACCGGGCTGCTCAGGGCCAGGGCAAGCCCCCAGGCGCCGAGTGATAATAGAGGTCCGCGACTTGCGGTGGTTAACGTATAGATAAGTAGGCTGGCAAAAAGCACTGATATCAGCGCTAGTGGGAACCTTTTGCAATACTGCATTAGCATGACTGAAGTAGCGCCGACGGAGATCAAGACAGACGGGCCAAGGATAGGATGACGGATCATGCCCGGCCCCATATTACGTGATGGAGCATCTGGGGATACAAAATAGTGAATCGAGCTATACAGTGCGGCCATGCATGTAAAGAAAATAAGCAGTAAGGCGGTTTCGTGAAGATGCTTTTCGCTTGCTTGGGACAGGATTGTCAATGTAATCCAAAATAGAGATAAGCCAATACCCCATCTCAGATAGGTGCTGATGTCGGAGCTTTCTCCCCATAATGAACTGGCTGCGATATAAGAGATGCATGCAATCCCGAGCAGGCTGCTCATATTGAAAAGGCTGGAGATGCGGGATCTTTCTTTCCATAGCCAGAAAATCGTATAAAAAGCGACCAGATTAAAAAGCCCCCTTGAGAGCTGACTGTCCGCAGAAATGAGCAGCGATGCATAGAAAGGCACAACAAGCAGTGCTGGATGAAGATTTTCGGTTTTACGGCAGTTAATCATTTTTTTGATATTGGCTTATGATTTGCTCTGTGGTCAGAGATGAAATTGTCTCGTGAGAGATTTTGCCATCACGGGTACTACCAAAAAGTTGCAAGGCTATCACAGGGCCAGTGCCAGTATAGTTTTTTCCAAGGTGGTCATGGGGGATGAAAAAATGGCTGGGAAGTACAGTAAGGTTCTCATAACCGATCTTTCGATAACAGTCTGAAATAATCTGTGGCCCTGTTGTTTTCCATGATGTACGCCTCTTTTTTTTGAGTCCAAGCCATTTTGGTCTGTAGGCGAGATCTTCCTCATTTCTGAGGGTATCGATGATCGTCGATATAAGCGGGTCCTCAGGATGTGTGCCTACATAACCATTTGAGATAAGCCCTGGCTTGGCGATTTCGTTTTGCCAGCACGCGAACGCAGTGCATTTCAGTATCCATTCTGGGATTGGGTGTATGCAGAGCGAATCTGCGTCCAGCGCAATGCCTCCATGCTGGTAAAGGATTTCCCAACGCATAAGGTCTGCAACGCCATACAGCTGCCCTGTTTCCCAGATGCGCTGCATTTGCTCTTTGAATACCCAGTCATTATTTTCGAACTCCTGATTTCCCCAAATGGTTATTTGGTAGTCCGGATTGAGGCGTCGCCACGAGTCGATACAATTGTGGGGGCACTTTGATTCGTCACCAATCCACACAAAATGGAGATGCTTAGGGATGAGTCGAGGTGTTTCTGGCTTGAATGACTCCATACTAGACCTAAGTTAGTAAACTTTTTGGTTGTCAGGCTGGTGTTTGAACCGCTTGTGCACCCACAGGTACTGCTCGGGATGCTTGCGGACATAATGTTCGATGGTTTGATTGATGCGGGCAGTATCCGCTTGTTCATTGCCGCTGGGGAAGTTTTCCAGTGGCGGGCCGAATTCGATCTGGTAGCGGCCGCCTGGCAGGCGATAGTGAGCACATGGGATCACCGCAGCCTTGCCCATCTTGGCAATGCGGCTGGTGGCAGTGATGGTGGCAGCGGGAATGCCGAAAAACGGCACGAAGACTGCGTGGGCGATGCCGTAGTCCTGGTCCGGTGCATACCAGAGCACTTCGCCGTTGCGAAGTAGTCGCAGCATTTGCCGTAGATCGGCACGGTCTACTGTGCTGCGGATGTAGTTGCGGCGCCCCTTGTCAATCAGTCGGTCGATAACCGGGTTGTCATTGGGCCGATAGACCGCATGCATGTCCAGCAGGGAGCCGAGCATTCTTGAGCATGTATCCAGGGTATTGAAATGCATGCCCAGCAGTAATACGCCCTGCCCTTTGGCCTGGCAGCCATGGATGTGTTCCATGCCGGTTACGGTAAGGTTTTTGTTCAGGTCGATGCGGTGGTTGTTGTAACTGCCAGCCATTTCCAGGATTGCCTCGCCGGTGCTGATGACGCAGCGGTGGGCCAGGTCTTCCTGCTCCTGTGAAGACAGCTCGGGGAAGCACAGGCGAATGTTGGTCTCGGCAATGTGGCGCCGCTTTTTTGCCAGACGCCACGCCAGACGTCCTACGCCCCTGCCGATGGCCTGTAGAACACTCCAGGGCAGTTGTCCGATCAGCCAGAACAGGCCCACGCCGATCCAGGAGGGATACAGCCTTGGATCAGACAATCGGGTGGGGCGGTTATTTCGTTTTCCCATGCAAGACTCTAGACAGATCTAACGGCTGTTGGGCCGGATTGAGGGGCGCTCACTCAGCCGGGCTAGAAGCAGTGCCAAGGGCAGCCAGACGCTGAGCCAGCTGGCATGAAACGGCACCAGCAGGAAGGCGCCGGCGGAAAACGCCATAAAAAGGCCCGGGAGAACGGCTATGGAGTAGGCCGCGTCCTCGTGCCAGTTGATCTGCCGTTGCAAAAGGGCAGTAAAGGGGCTTATCCAGCTGGCCAGAAATAGCACCAGACCGACCAGGCCCACGCTGTGGATCAGCAACACGAACAGATTACGAGGATGTGCCAAGTTGAGCAGGCGGTCGTTGTCCTGGGCGAGCACGCTGTTGAGGGTCTCCTGATTGAGGCCATTGCCAATCAGCGGATGCAGGAAGTAGTTGCTCAGGGTGAAATCGCTGCGGCCTTCCAGCATCAGATAGACCCCGGCGAGCAAGGGAACCACCGCTAGCCAGGATCGTCGCTGACGGCTGGCCAGCCAGCTCAAACCCAGCATCACTGCCATCAGGCCCAATGGCAATGATGTCAGGCAGAGGAAGACGAATCCCACCGTCGCCCCCACCAGGCGACGGCCGCCCTTGCCGCTAACGCCTTCTTCCATACCTTGTGCGAGAAGGATAAAGGTAGGAGCAATCATGGCCATCAACGCTACGCTGGGGTCCAGCGAAGGTAGATGGAATATCAGGTTGGCCGGTTCGCTGAACAGGGGGCTGCTCAGCGGCTGGGTAGTGTAGTAACTGATCATCACCATGGTGACAACGACCATGCAGCACAGGGCACCGTTGGCGAGGGCCTGTTTGAAGGTATTGCGAAAATACAGGTGCAGCCAGCGGAAAATACCCACCATGACGATGATCTGCACCATGCCACGTACCGCTCGCGAGGTGTTGGGTTCTTCCGCCCAGATAAAACTCAGAGCTGCCCAGCCGATAAACAGATAGAGCGGCATCAGTAGTGGCGAGGTCATTAATCGATAATCGCCGCTTACCACGGCGCGGGTCAGCAAGGTCAGTGCCGGCAGGAAGAACAGTACGTCCAGCACATTGAGAAACCCAATACGGGAATTGAACAGAAAGGTGCCGCTGAACATCACCGCAAAGGACAGGGTTAGCCACCAGCGCAGCCAGCGACCTTGCATGATGTTGGGAGGTAATGGCGGCATAGTGGTTCTGTAGCTCCTGTGGTCTGCCCGTTGGCGGACATGATACCTGTCTGGCAGAGGGATGCGTAGCGGCGGCAAAGTGTACTGGCAGGGGCGGGCGGTATCCACTGCTGCCGCTCGCGCCCGACTTTGGTCCACTTTCAAGAGGTGCTGCGTTTTCCCTCAGTGCTTTCAGCGGGTTAGCTGAGTATGGAGCTATGCTACACTGCGTCGAAATCCGGCTCTGTTGTGTTTTGGAGAACCTATGCACAATCCGCATATCCCCGCTTTTGCCACGGCCCGTGTACTGGTGGCTGGCGATGTCATGCTCGACCGTTACTGGCACGGCCCCACCGGGCGAATTTCGCCGGAAGCGCCAGTACCGGTGGTGCGGGTGACCGAGCTGGAGGATCGCCCCGGTGGCGCCGCCAATGTGGCCCTCAACATGGCCGCACTGGGTGCACGTGCCGAGCTGGTGGGGATTACCGGTGATGACGAGGCTGCCACGATCCTGGAAGAGCGCCTGGGCGCTGCAGAAGTGGGTTGCCACTTCCAGAAGATCAATGGGCTGCCCACCATCACCAAGTTGCGGGTGATCAGTCGCCAGCAGCAGTTGCTGCGCCTGGACTTCGAGGAAGCCTTCCACGATCAGGACCCGGCTCCGTTTGCCAGCAAGGTGAAAGAGCAACTGGCCCACTGTGGCGCGCTGGTGCTTTCCGATTATGCCAAAGGCGCCCTGCGCGATTGCCCTGGCCTGATCACCCTGGCCAGGGAAGCCGGGGTGCCAGTACTGGTGGACCCCAAGGGGACTGATTTCAGTCATTACCGGGGCGCCACCTTGCTGACGCCCAATCTCAGTGAATTCGAAGCCGTGGCCGGGCCGATCAAGGATGAACAGGACCTGATCGCCAAGGGCCAGCAACTGATCCGCGACCTGGACCTGAAAGCGCTGCTGGTGACTCGCAGCGAAAAGGGCATGACCCTGCTGCGCGACGGCCAGCCGGAACTGCACTTGCCCGCCCGTGCCCGGGAGGTGTTCGATGTGACTGGCGCCGGCGATACCGTGATCTCGGTGTTGGCGGTGGCGCTGGCTGCCGGTGCGGACATGGCCGACGCGGTGGCGCTGGCCAATATCGCCGCCGGTATCGTGGTCGGCAAGCTGGGCACCGCCGTGGTGTCCGCCCCGGAGCTGCGCCGGGCGGTGCATCAGGAAGGGGGTCTGGGCCGCGGGGTGATGACCGAAGAACAGTTGCTGATCGCCATTGAAGATGCCCGGGCCCAGGGCGAGCGGATCGTTTTCACCAATGGCTGCTTCGATATCATCCACGCCGGCCACGTGGGTTATCTGGATTCCGCACGACGTCAGGGCGATCGCCTGGTGCTGGCAGTGAACGGCGATGAATCCATCCGTCGCCTGAAAGGCCCTGGCCGCCCCATCAATCCCCTGGAGCGCCGCATGGCGGTGCTTGCTGCCCTTGAGGTAGTGGACTGGGTAGTG
>Ga0208468_1000342_pt1 | contig 14534 bp, 12 predicted proteins | sample DeeseametaMP0960_FD_184198 | JGI IMG/M metagenome (GOLD analysis project Ga0208468, IMG submission 184198) | Marine microbial communities from the Deep Indian Ocean - MP0960 (SPAdes) | ecosystem: Environmental > Aquatic > Marine > Oceanic | place: East of Madagascar, South Indian Ocean... | reverse complement strand
CCATGCATCGGGTCACATGACCACACTACTTTAAGACCCTCTTTTTCTATCGCTTTAATTAAAGCTGGCATACCATCACCAACTTTTCCTGCACCCATACGAACGATTACATTTAAGCGACCTGCTTCGTTTTTTGGATTCAGTGCATTACAAAGTTTTACTAAGTCTTGTGGATCCATAGTTGGTCCAGCTTTTACACCAATAGGGTTTTTAACACCCTTTAAGTACTCAACATGTGCACCATCAAGTTGACGTGTTCTATCACCTATCCATAACATATGAGCTGATGTATCATACCAGTCACCTGTTATAGAATCTTTTCGAGTAAATGCTTCTTCGTATGGCAGTAACAGTGCCTCATGAGAAGTATAAAAATCTGTTTCACGAAGTGTTCTATAATTTTTTGAAGTTACACCACAAGCTTCCATAAAACGTAATGATTTTTCAATCTCCTCCGCCATTTTCTCATACTTTTTACTTACTACACTCTGATGAGCAAAGTCTAATGTCCATTGGTGAACTTGATGCAAGTCAGCTAAACCACCAGATGCAAAAGCACGAAGTAGGTTTAATGTTGCAGATGATTGGTTATAAGCCTTTATCATGCGCTGAGGATCTGGTATCCGAGCCTCAGCTGTAAACTCAGTTCCATTAATGATATCACCACGGTATGAAGCAAGTTCTACACCATCAAAAGTTTCAGTATCACTTGAACGAGGTTTTGCAAACTGCCCAGCCATACGTCCAACTTTAACTACGGGAAGACCACCAGAGTAAGTCATCACAACTGCCATTTGCATCATTGCTTTAAAGGTGTCACGGATATTATCAGCATGGAACTCAGAAAAACTCTCAGCACAATCTCCACCTTGAAGTAAAAATGCATTTCCGTTAGCTACATCACCAAGCTGAGCTTTAAGTGTACGTGCTTCTCCAGCAAAAACAAGTGGTGGATAGTTTTTAAGCTCAGCTAAAACATTATCCAATACCGCCTTATCAGGGTAAGTTGGTTGCTGTAAAATTGGTTTCTCTCTCCAGCTTGAAGGGCTCCATAAACTCATAATAATTACCTTAATTAAATATTTTTTTGGATTCTATCTAAATAAGCCTAAAACTATCATTATTCAACAGGTATTCGCCATGTAAAGGGGATATGAAAGTTTAATTTATGCTTATGAGAGTATAATTGCACAATATTTTATACACTGGAAAAGATTAAATGAACTCAAAAATGGCTCCAAATGGAAATTAATTATTTTGATATTGTAGCAGCAATTATAATTTTGCTCCTCGGACTCAAGGGTATTATTAATGGATTTTTTAAAGAACTTTTTGGTCTTATAGGTATAATCGGTGGTCTTTTTATAGCTTCACGTTTTGGAGATAGTATTGGTGAGGATTTAAATAATCTTATATTTAATTTTTCATCACCCTCTGCTGTAAGTTTTTTAGGATTTTTAACGACTTTAGCACTCTTTTGGCTTCTAATGATTTTAATTGGTTATGTCTTTAAAAAGCTAAGTTCTATCAGTGGTCTTGGCCCAATTGATAGAATTTTAGGATTCGTGTTTGGTGCAAGTAAATTTTTTCTTATAGCAGCAGTTATTGCACATGCTGCTTATAATATTAAAGCAGTAAAATCAACACTTGATTCTGTCATGCAAACTAGTATTTTATTTCCAATTATGGTTGAGTCAGGTGCTTTTATCATGAAAATAGACCCTGTCGGTTTAAGTGAAGATATCAACTCGACTATCGAGCAAGGTTCAGAGGCGATAAAAGAAAGAACTAATGAACTTATAAGTGAAAATACACAAGAAAAGATACAAAAAATACAAGATGAACTAAAACAACAGATTCAAGAACGAACCAAAGAGAAATAATATGTCTAATATAAATACAAACTTTAATAATAGGACTATTGAGTATGAACAGTTACTCATTGACTTTAAAACACTTTTAAAAAAGAATAATTTAAAATTCACTATTCAACGTGAAGTTATTTTAGAGACACTGTACAACTCAGATGAACACCTGACACCCGAAGCACTACACCACCTTATACAAGAGAAGCAACCTGACCTAAAAACGGGGATAGCGACAGTTTATAGAACACTAGCTCTTTTAGAAGAGTCCCATGTTGTTAGTTCACTCTCATTTGGTGCACAAGGAAAGAAGTACGAACTAGGTGCAAAAGAACATCATGACCACCTTATCTGTACTCAATGTGGAAAAATTACAGAGTTTGTTGATGAATCTATTGAAAAACGCCAACATGATATTACTGATCAACTCAACTTTAAAATGAGTGATCACTCTATGCAAATATATGGTATTTGCTCAGAATGCCAAGAAAAAAATATATAACTAAAGGAAAATTATTGATTTTTGATAATAAATTTATTCAACAAAGAATAGCAAAAGCAAAACTACTTAAAGAAGCTGGATTTAATCCATACTCAAATGACTCTAAACGAAACACTACTATAGATAAGTATCTTAATGTAAACTCAGATATAGCAGATATGGACGATAAGCGTGATGAGAAGCGCCATTATATTGTTAGTGGGCGTATCAAACTCTTACGTGTTATGGGGAAAGCTTCATTTGTTAAAATCGAAGATGAGTCAGGTATGTTACAAGTATATGTAACACGTGACAATCTTCCAGAAGATTTTTACAATACAATGTTTAAAAAGAACATTGAAGTCGGTGATATTATCGAAGTTGGTGGTTTTCCTTTTGTAACTGGGAAGGGAGAACTTTCTCTTCATGTAGATAGTTTTACTATTCTTACAAAAGCAATTAGTCCACTTCCTGAGAAGTTCCATGGTGTTACAGATAAAGAGATCCGTTACCGTAAACGCTATCTTGACCTTATAATGAATGCAGATGTTCGTAAGACTTTTCAAACACGCTCAAAGGTTATCTCTTTAACAAGAAGATTCTTTGAAGATAAAGGTTTCTTAGAAGTTGAAACACCAATGATGCACCCTATTGCAGGTGGAGCAAATGCAAAACCATTTGTTACACACCATAATGCACTTGGGATAGATAGATTCTTACGAATTGCACCTGAGTTATACCTTAAACGTTTAATCGTTGGTGGTTTTGAGGCAGTTTTTGAAATCAACCGTAACTTTAGAAATGAAGGTATGGATGCTACACATAATCCTGAGTTCACATCTATAGAATTTTACTGGGCTTACAAAACATACAAAGATTTAATTGAGATTACAAAAGAATATTTTCAGTATCTTTTTGAGCACTTAAATCTTCCAACTCAACTTCCTTATGGAGATATGGTTGTTGATTTTAATAATTTTCAAGAGATTCCTCTCGTAGAATCACTTACTACTATTGGTGGTGTTCCAGCAGAGGCTTGTATAACAAAAGAGTCTATTCTTGCATATTTAAAGACACAAAATATTACTGTAAAACCTAATTTAAACTTAGGACAACTTCAAGGCGAACTTTTTGACGAGTTTGTTGAAGAAAAGCTAATCGACCCTACTTTTATTACAGAATACCCAGTAGAGATTTCTCCACTCGCACGTCGTAGTGATGATAACCCTGCTATTACTGAGCGTTTTGAGCTTTTCATTGCAGGACGTGAGATAGCGAATGCATTTTCTGAGTTAAACGATCCTATAGATCAACTTTCTCGTTTTGAGGGTCAAATGGCTGCTAAAGATTCTGGTGATGATGAAGCACATGAAATGGATAAAGACTTTGTTGAAGCACTAAGTTATGGTATGGCTCCAACTGCTGGTCAAGGTATAGGAATAGACAGACTAGTTATGCTCCTCACAAATGAGCATAGTATTCGTGATGTTCTTTTATTCCCTGCTATGAAACCTATTAACAATGAAGAAGAAGTAAGTGAGTAACTGATACTCCTTTCTTTTTCCCCTTCTCTCTTTTATTCTATAATCTAAAAACTACTTTTTCACTTAAAAAAATTCAACTTAATTGATAAATATCTGAATCAATAAGCCTTTTATTAGTTCTTTTTCAGTACAATTACTTTAACAATAACAAGGAATTTTATATTATGAGTTTTTTAAAAGAGTACGATAGCGAAATATTCGATTTATGTGAAAAAGAGTTAGAGCGTCAAACGGATCACTTAGAGATGATTGCCTCTGAAAACTTTACACTTCCAGCAGTAATGGAAGCAATGGGTTCAGTATTTACTAATAAGTATGCAGAGGGTTACCCACAAAAACGTTACTACGGTGGTTGTGAGTATGCTGATGGTGTTGAGCAGTTAGCAATAGATAGAGCTTGTGAACTTTTTGGATGTAATTATGCAAATGTCCAGCCCCACTCAGGTAGTCAAGCAAATGGTGCAGTGTATGCAGCGCTTCTTAAAGCTGGTGATAAACTTTTAGGTATGGATTTAAGCCATGGTGGTCACTTAACTCATGGTTCTAAACCATCTTTTTCCGGTAAGAACTACTCTTCATTTACTTATGGAGTTGAACTTGATGGTCGTATTAACTATGATAGAGTTTTAGACATCGCTCAAATTGTTAAACCTAAGATTATCGTTTGTGGTGCTTCTGCTTATGCTCGTGAAATTGACTTTGCTAAGTTCCGTGAGATTGCTGATGCAGTTGGTGCAATTCTTTTTGCAGACATCGCACATATCGCAGGGTTAGTGGCAGCTGATGAGCACCCAAGTCCATTCCCTCATGCACATGTTGTAAGTACAACTACACACAAGACTCTTGCAGGTCCTCGAGGTGGTATGATAATGACAAATGATGAAGATATCGCTAAGAAGATCAACTCAGCAATCTTCCCTGCCCTTCAAGGTGGACCACTTGTACATGTTATCGCTGCAAAAGCTGTTGGTTTCAAGTACAACTTATCTTCAGAGTGGAAAACATATGCTAAACAAGTAAAAGCAAATGCAAAAATACTTGGTGAAGTTATGGTTAAACGTGGATATGATGTAGTTTCAGGTGGAACAGATAACCACTTAATTCTTGTATCTTTTGTTGGTACAGATATTAGCGGTAAAGATGCTGATGCAGCTCTTGGTAATGCTGGTATAACTATTAATAAAAACACTGTTCCTGGTGAGACAAGAAGTCCTTTTGTTACTTCAGGTATTCGTGTTGGATCTCCTGCGCTTACAAGTCGTGGTATGAAAGAGAAAGAGTTTGAGCTTATTGGTAATAAAATGGCTGATGTTTTAGATGACATTACGAACACTGAACTTCAAGCAACTATCAAAGCAGAACTTAAAGAACTTGCACAGAACTTTGTAATCTATAACCAATCGACTTACTAGGCATAAATAGTTTGTTGAGGGCTTCCTCACGAAGGAAACCTCATGTTAAAATAGATTACGAAACTTATTCCAGTGTTGTTGTAAAGAGGTGAAAGTATCTCATTTTATAAAATACAATACAAGGGTACAACTTTTACTTCTATAGATCTAAAACTTATAAAATAGTGAGTGATCATTACTGGATAAAAAAGATACTGTAGTGAATAAGTGTACTAGTGTATAAAACATTGTTATATATTATAATGGTCGTGATCCTAAATGCTTTTACCATAAAGCATAACTTTTACTTCGAGAAGAGGGTTATATAAACTTTACAGCTTGTAAAATAAAAACTGAATGGCACCTTCATATTTATATACATAAAGGTCATACGGGATTAGCAAAAGCTATTCAACTGAGTAAAGCTTTTAGTATGTAACTAGCTGCTAAGCAACCAAAGTAGTGCCATATGTTTCCAAATTCAGACATGCCTAACAAATACAATATACTTACACTTCCATATGAAATGTATGCTAAAGAACGTTAAGCTTCTTGGTCTAAACACATGTGACTTGCTCTATTATCAGATTTTGGATAAGATATAAATTAAACAACCCGAAGGAAAATTATGAACGATAAAAATGAACTTAATGATATAATTTTAAATAAAGGTGCGAATAACAACTCTAATAAAAAGATAGTATTAGCAGTTGCAACACTAGGGGTTATTCTTATCGTTGTTGTAATGCTAATGAATTCTTTAAGTTCAAATGGAACAGATAATCTTCCTCAAGCTGTACTTCCACAAGAACCTCAAAGACAAATCATGCAAGCTCAAGAAGAGCAACTATTTGAAGAAGTTGTTATAGTTGAAGAGACAAGTTCAGATGCAGACTTAGCCCTAATCGCTCAAAGACTAAAAGAAGAAAGTTTAGCAGAAAAATCTGAAAAAGTAATTCACAAAAAGTTACCTATTGTTCAAAAAGAACAATTTATTAAAAAGCCTATAGTTACTAAAAAAAGTACACTATTTACTAAATCATCAACTACTACTTATTATATTCAAGTTGGTTCTTTTTCAAAATATAAGCCAAATAAAAAGTTTTTAGACTCTATTACACAACTTGGTTATAAGTATAAGTTTCATAAGGTTTCTAGTCTGAACAAAGTCCTTGTAGGCCCATTTACAAGTTCTCCTGAGGCTCAAAATGCTAGACATGTTCTTCGCTCAAAAGTAGAACCCGGTTCTTTTTTAGTTACATTTTAACTTACAAATTTAAGGTATACATTGATACACTCTAAACAATTTACACTTGACCAATTAGCTCCAATCGCTGTTTATTCTAAACTCAAAGATATGTTTAAAGGTGAGATTACTTACCTTTTTGAATCTGCTGGTGGGAGTGAAGGAAACTACTCTTTTATCTGTATAGGAGCACGTGAACGTCTCCAATATATAAATAACCGAACAATTCACACTGATATCAATGGAATACAACACCCAAAAGAAGAAAGTCCTTTTATTTTTTTAAAAGAGTATTATAAAAAAATAAACACTAGTATCTATAAAGAAGCTACAAAAAAACTTAAAGTCGGTTATGTTGATGGTTTTATAGGTTATATCTCTTATGATATGGTTAAAGTTTTTGAACCTAAATTAGGTTCAAGTATGGATAATCTAGAAGATGAGTTAAACACTCCTGACTTAGACTTTATACTTCCAAAAATGATTCTCGTCTATTCTCATAAAAACCATCAGATAACTTTAATCTCAACACTCAAAGAATATGAAGAAAAATTTATGACTATTCATGATGACCTTAAAAGCTCGTACACTTATAAACATCGTGTTCATAACATAGGTACAGACAACGGCAGTTTTGCTCACTCTAAAGAAAAATTCTTTGAAATGATAGACAAGTCAAAAGAGATGATAAGAAGTGGTGATGTTTTTCAGATTCTTATGACCAACCGTTTTACAAGAAACATCAAAGTAGATCCTTTTAGTTTTTATAGAATTCTTCGTGCAAAAAACCCTTCTCCATATATGTTTTTAATGGAGTATGAAGACTTTAGTATAGTTGGTTCTTCTCCTGAAGTAATGGTACGTTTAGAGGAAAATAAACTTTTACTTCGTCCTATTGCCGGCACACGTAAACGTGGTATAACTAAAGAGCTAGATAAAGAACTTGAACTCGAACTTTTAGCTGACCCTAAAGAATTATCTGAACACCTTATGCTTATAGACCTAGGTCGAAATGATGTAAGCCGTGTTGCGAAAACAGGAACTGTAAAAGTTGAAGATATGATGCATATAGAGCGCTTTTCTCATGTTATGCATATAGTCTCAGATGTTACAGCAGAACTTGCAGATGATAAAGATATGTTTGACCTCTTTATGGCAACATTCACAGCAGGAACTATGACTGGTGCACCAAAAATTCGTGCTATGGAACTTATAGCAGAGTATGAAGGTCTTAAACGCGGGTTTTATAGTGGTAGTATAGGTTACTTCGGTTTTGATGGAAATATGGACTCAGCTATTACAATTAGAACCGCTATGGTTAAAGAAGACAAAGTAATCCTCCAAGCTGGTGCAGGTATAGTAGCTGATAGTGTGAAAGAGACAGAGTATGAGGAAGTTGAAAATAAACTCGGTGCTCTTATTCACTCCCTTCATGATTTAGATAAAAAGTAACTTATGAAACTTTTTTCTATCTTCGGTGACCCTGTCTCACATTCTCGCTCACCCCTAATGCACAACAGTGTTTTTAAAAACCTAAACTATCCTGCTTGCTATACTCGTACACACTTAAAAGATGGAACAAAACTCAAAGAGACTTTTTTTGCATTAAAGCTCTCCGGTGCAAATGTTACAGTTCCCCATAAAGAAGCTGCATTTAATGCCTGTGATGAAGTACGTGGTTTTGCTAAGACTGTTGGTGTTGTAAATACACTTATAAATGAAAATGGAAAACTTATTGGTTATAACACCGATGCTGATGGTTTTATGTATGCCATAGAAGAGTTGAATAATATAGATAAAATTCTTATACTTGGTGCTGGTGGAACAGCTAAAGCACTCGCAGCAAGATTTAAACAAGAAGGTATAGAAGTAAATGTTATCAATAGAAGTGAGGGACGTCTCTCATTTTTTGATGCCTTAGATTGCCAAACATATACTTGGGATACATTTGAGCTTTCTCACTATGACTTAGTAGTAAACACTACAAGTGCAGGACTCAAAGATGAAGAACTTCCTGCACCAAAAGAATTACTAATGTCTATCTTAAAAAATACAAACTTTGTAGCAGATGCAATATATGGAAAGCTCACACCATTTTTACAACTAGCTCGCGATAAAAATATTACATATAAAGATGGTGCAGATATGCTTTTAGGTCAAGGTGTACTCTCAAATGAACTATTTGTAAATTATACTTTAAAAAAAGATGATATAAAAAGAGAGATGACTCAAAGTTTTCTTTTATAAAAATTCCCTTAAGTCCATCAAATCCACATTATCACTTTTTTCTGGATCTTCAGGAAAAGGAATACATGCTTTACAATCAAAAGTAATTTACTTATGTTGTAATCTTAAAGTTGCATAGGCATAATTATACTACGAGAGAGATTATTATCAAAGACTACATGTTTTGTATTTGACTATCCATTTGAGCGATGTGCTAAAGTGAACTTCACAGAGCAGAGTCTCAAGTAGATATCATCACCTTCAATGGGAAAATCACGAAAGCCTCAGGGTTATACATTGTTCCACGAAAAGGGACTAATTCTGTATAAATCTGTCAAAAAGCTTGCTGTATTTAAGAGACATAAGACTTCCCTCTTAAAGAACAAATATTCTTACCTACTTGTAACTGTAGACTTATCTGGAGCTCTACTTATATATTTTTATACTCTGTGGATTGAATATGAGACTCATATACTTCACCTCTTACTCTATAGGTCATAATATAGCTTACTCCATAAGGATATAGTCCAAAATTATGATCTTACCATTTTTATATACTTGACTTTGTAGTCTTTCTTTCTACTTCTGCTAAATTATATGTACTATTATCACTTATCTCATTTATTGATAAAGTAAACAAAATAATATTAATATTAAAAAAATTATTTAAACACGAACTCTATCTTCAAGTGCACGAGTAAGGGATAATAGATCAATATTTTCTAAACTTACTCCCGTTGGTACACCCTGTGCTATTTTAGAAAAATTTATATTGTATGTATTTAGTTTATCTTCTATGTAGAGAATCACTGCATCGTTAGGAATAGAAGGTGTTAAGGCAAAAAGTATTTCCTTTACACCCTCTTCTACTAAAGACTCTAATTTTGATACACTGTATTCATCTAAAGAGTCAAGAACAAAGTATTTTCCATCAAAAAGGCCATTTTCTTCTAAAAGCAAAATATCCTTGGCATTTTCTACTATACATAAAAGAGTAGAGTCTCGTCCATCATCAGTACATATATAACAGAGTTCATCTTCACTCATACCACCACAGTCTATACACTTCTTTAAGTTACCTAAAGCATCTTCAATAGCATGGGATATACGCATACCGACAAATGTGTCATTCATTATCATATGGTAAGCAAGTCTTGTCGCTGATTTTTTACCAATTGTTGGTAGTTCTTGGAGGGCATCAACTAAACGATTAAATTTCTCTAGTGCATTATTCATTTAGTTTTCTCTTTTTTATTTTTAGGAAGTAGTATCCATAACTGTAATTCTGACTTCAGTTTTCCAGCAACCGAAAGAGCCTCTTTACCAGTTCCAAGAAAAAGATCAGCACGAAGATTTCCCTTAATCGCTCCACCAGTATCTTGTGCAAAAACTATTGTATTCAAGTCTTTCATTGCTATATTTGAATGTAAGTATAACATACTCCCTAAGGGTATATACCTTCTATCAACTGCGACTGATCGATTAGGAGTTAGTTCTAATCCTAAGGCACCAGTAGCACATTGTTTTCTTTGCTTAAAATAAATAAGTGACTTGTTATAGTTTAAAACTTCATCTACTCTTGAAGGGTTGTTAATAAGCCATTTTCTGATACTTTGAAGGGATATTTCTTCTAAAGATAATGCCCCTATTTTTACTAAGTAACGACCTATAGCTCTATATTTATGTCCATTTTGATTATCATAACCTACATATATTGTGCTATTATTATCTAATACAACTCTTCCAGAACCTTGTATCTCTAAAAAAAACTTATCAATTTGTGAATCACAATAACATATAACATCTGCATATACAGTTTTTTTCTTACTCTCTGCTCTTGTGTTGTATGGAACAAGTCTATTATTTACTACTTTTCCTCTTAGTCTATAGTTCTTTAAAGCTGGATATATTGAGCTTAAATCAACAATAACTAGGTCTTTGGGTGTTTCATATAAAGGGTACTGATATTGATCATGTCTTGTTAAAGAAGCATTGAGTTTAGGTTCATAATACCCGGTAAGAAGCCCTTCTCTTTTATTCTCTTTATTTGTAATAACATAAGGAGTAAAAGAGCTTGTCAAAAACAACTCGGCATTCTTTATACTTTCCACTTCTTTACAAAGGTTTGCATATAACTTTTTCGCTTTAGAACTACGACAATTATTTTTAAAATTCTCTAGAACTTCAATATAATTTTCTTGTGTAAAATTCGGTAAAGAGTTAAAGTCACTTTCCGAAAGGTAAGTATTTGGAAGTGATTCAAATAGAACTTTTGGTTTAGAGGAACAACCAAATAAGAGGAGTGTAATTATTAAAAAATAGGTGCTTGCTTTCATATGAGTATTATAGCATTTATAATATTTAATATTTATGGGTATAATTGCAAAAATATTATTATTATTTATAGGGAAAAAATGGAAGATTTAAGTTACTACGAAATATTAGAAGTATCACAAAGTGCAGATAAAACTACAATAAAAAAAGCATATAGAACAATGGCTAAAAAATATCACCCAGACAAGAACCCCGGTAATGAAGCAGCTGAACACAAGTTTAAACTCTGTAATGAAGCCTACCAGTGTTTAAGTGATGATCAAAAAAGAAGTATTTATGATCGTTATGGTAAAGAAGGGCTACAAGGTGGCGGTGGTGGACGTCGTTCATCCGGAGGCTTTGATGACCTTAGCTCTATGTTTGAAGGTATGTTCAATGGTTTTGGTGGTGGTGGTCGTCGTCAGAATCCAGCTGATATGGATAAGTATCCTCTTGATATGAATATAGATATGCATATTAGTTTTGATGAAGCAGTGTTTGGTTGCGAGAAAGAAGTGAAGTACAGATATAAACAAGCATGTAAAGACTGTAAAGGTACTGGTGCTAAAAATGCTAAACTCTCTACATGTAAACAGTGTGATGGTCAAGGTCAAGTTTATATCAAACAAGGATTTATGACTTATTCTCAAACATGTCCAGGTTGTCAAGGAACAGGTAGTGCTGCAACAGATTCTTGTAAAAGTTGTAAGGGAAAAGGTTTTGATGAGATTTCTGAAAGTGTTAAGGTAAATATACCAGCTGGAATAGATACAGGTAATAGACTCAGAGTTTCAGGACAAGGAAACATAGGTAAGAAAGGTTCTCGCGGTGACTTATATGTAACTTTTGAAGTGGAACAGGATAAGCACTTTATCCGTGATGACAATGATGTTTATATTGAGATACCTGTTTTCTTTACACAAGCTATTACTGGCGGGAGTATAACTATTCCATCACTTACAGGTGAACTTGAATTGCAACTTGATGTAGGTACTCGCGATAAGCAGCGTTTTACATTTAGAGCTGAAGGTATTGCTGATGTACATGGACATGGGAAGGGACACCTTATCGCAATTATCAATATACAGTACCCTAGAACACTGAATGACGAACAAGCAAAACTTCTTGAAAAGCTTCAAACATCATTTGGTATAGAATCTACACCACATGAGGGTGTACTAGACTCTGCTATAGATAAAATGAAAGATTGGTTTAAAAAATAGATTATGAATAAACAAGGTCTTAAGAATAAGCTCTCTATACTTGCTCTTTCTATGTTTAGAAAAGACTTTTTTGGTATTTACCATGGAAGTATCTCAGCAAAAACAGAGTCAAACCGTTTTATCATAAATACAAAAGAAGCTATCTTTGATGCACTTGATGAAACGAGTTTGATTGAGCTTTATTTTACAAAAGATTATAGATGGAAACAAGCGAGTATTGATGCAAAAATTCACTTTAGTATCTACTCACAAATAAGCGAAGCAAAATTTATTTGCTTCTCTATGCCGCAGTTTACAACAGCTTACTCCCTCCAACATAGTATCATCATCCCAAAAGACTATTTTGGATATAAAGAGATAGGCAGTATAGCTATAATAGATCCAAAACAGTTTGAAGACTGGTATGATCGAGCTGATAGTGAGATCCCACATTACTTACAAACAAACCAAACTAACATTATGGTTATACGCGGTTATGGTGTTTATGCTTATAGCCGAGACATCCATGAAATGGCGAAAAAGCTTGCCATACTCGAAAAAAGTTGTCGCTTACTTATGTTAGACAATTCACACAGTAGCTTTGACACCGAATAATTCTCTTCTTAATTAAATCAATTTTTATCAAGGTTTAATCCTAATTTACCTATTATTACATTAATACCAAAAGTAAGGTTTTATTTAATATGATTACATGGATGCAAAGACATAAAAAATGGTTAATAATAACTATCTGGATTTCAACAATAGCATTTGTTGGTGCAGGTTTTGTTGGTTGGGGTCAATATAGTTATGGTGACAAAGCTGGAGCTATCGCAAAAGTTGGAAAAATTGAAATTACACAGGGTAGTTTACAAAAAAGCTACTCTCGTTTATATGCAAAATATAATGAAATGTTTCAAGGTAATTTTGATGAAGAAAAAGCAAAACAATTTGGACTTCAAAAGCAAGCATTAGAACAACTAGTCCAACAGGCACTTCTATTAAATCTAGCTGCTTCATATAACTTAGAACTAAGCGATAGTGAACTTATCGCTGCACTGACTCAACAAGAGTACTTTTTTAAAGATGGTGTTTTTGATAAAAAATCTTATAAAATCGTGCTTTCACAAAATAATTTGTCTACAAAAGAGTATGAAATCGACCTAAGAAAAGACTTACTTATTCAAAAACTACTCAAACTTCTTCCAGTTGAGACAAGTGAAAATGAAATAAATATTTTAAATACACTTATGAACATCACCGATAAGATTAACTATAAGGTACTAAGTTTAGATGATATAAAAGTCGACACTTCTGATGCTTTAGTAAAACCTTTTTGGGAAACAAATAAAAACAACTTTATGAGTAGTGTCTCATATGATGTAAAATATATAATCCAAGAAAGAGTTATACAAACTTATGATGATAAAAAAATCATCAACTATTATAATGACAATAAGACACACTTTAAAGATAGTGAGGGGAAAATTCTTTCACTTAAAAATGCTAAAGATATAATTATAAAAGAGTTAAATGCTAAAGCGACTAAAGATAAGGCACTTAGAACATACATAGCTTACAAAAAAGGAAAACTTGCAGCTGATATAGTTTTTATGTCTGCAACGGTCTCTAGTAAAGAGAATATCTTTGATGCATCAACACTTGAAAAAATAACTAAACTCTCACTAACATCTCCATACATGAAACCTATTTTGGTAAATGGTATCTATCATACTTTTGAATTATTAAAAGTTAATCCTTCAATGCCAAAAAGTTACGAAGATGCTAAATCAGATGTAGTTACGATTTATACAGTTCAAACAAAAAAGAAAAAACTTCAAGAATTAGCAAATAATTCTATCGCTACATTTAAGGGCACTAACACATCTTTTATAACAAGTAGAGATATTGATCAGATCACAGGGCTAACACAAGCGGAAGCTACAGAATTTCTACAAAAGCTCTTCACAAGCGATAAAAAACGTTCATACATAGTGTTAAACAGTAAAAAAATTATTCTTTACTATATTTTGGAACAAAAATTGCTTGATAAATCAAATAATGACTTAGCTTATTCAGTTAAAAAACTTAAGAGTGGTATATTTAATAAGGCTTTAATTAAAACCTTAGAAAATAAGTACCAAACAGAGATATTTCTTCAAGGACTCTAAATTGAGCAGAACTGTTTTAGCCATTGATATTGGCTCAACAAAAATATGTGCTATTATCGCTCAGATTGATAATGACAACAACATTGCAATAATGG
>Ga0208468_1000341_pt1 | contig 14541 bp, 13 predicted proteins | sample DeeseametaMP0960_FD_184198 | JGI IMG/M metagenome (GOLD analysis project Ga0208468, IMG submission 184198) | Marine microbial communities from the Deep Indian Ocean - MP0960 (SPAdes) | ecosystem: Environmental > Aquatic > Marine > Oceanic | place: East of Madagascar, South Indian Ocean... | reverse complement strand
AACCGCAGATCAATCACTTCCGCACACTCAAGGAGGTGCCCGCCTCCACCCCGGTGGCCGACGCCATGAGCAAGGCCCTGAAAAAACGGGGCTTCAAGTTTGTTGGCCCCACCATCGTCTACGCCTTCATGCAGGCCACCGGCATGGTCAACGATCACCTCATCAGCTGCCCGCGGCATCGGGATCTCATGTAGCTGCCAAACCTCTTTCTGCGGGAGGCTGCTGCCAGAGCTGTTTCGAAGCCGCTGTAGGAACGTAGCGTAGCGGAGTAACGCACGTAGTTCCGTGCGGCCCGAAGGGTAAGCGAAGCGAATAACTCCTCTTGAGGGGCGAACCACGCGTCAGCGTGGAAGTCGCCCGCAGGGCGATCAGGAATATCTGAGCAAGGCAGGCTCCATTGCGAGCCTGTCTTGCCATACTGCCTCGCTACGCTCGATTCGCCCCTCAAGAGGAGCTCCTACACAAAGATTTGGCGCGTTGAAAAGTTGGTACAGCCCTTGCTCTGAATAAAGAAAACCAGACAAGGACAGTACGGTGGACAGGCCATGAATCACAGCAAACCCATCGCCATCATCAAGACCGGCAGCACCTTCCCGCAAATCAGCGCGCACTACGGTGATTTTGATGCCTGGATACACCAGGGACTGGGTTCAGCTACCGATGTCATGGTGGTTGATGCGGAACAGGGAGGGCCGCTGCCTGCGTTGACTGAGCTGGCGGGCGTGGTGATTACCGGTTCCCATGCCATGGTCACCGATCAGGCGCCCTGGATGCTGGAGTTGATGCGTTGGTTGTATACCCTGGTTCATGAAGTGGTACAGATGCCGGTACTGGGACTGTGTTTTGGCCACCAGCTGTTGGCTCGCGCCCTGGGTGGCGAAGTGGCGGATAACCCCATGGGTCTGGAAGTGGGCACGGTTGCCCTGCGGTTGACAGGCGCCGGTCGACAGGATGCCCTGTTAGGCGCCATCGCCGGACATCCGTGGGCACAAGTGGTGCACCGTCAGTCAGTACTGACTCCCCCGCCCGGTGCCACGGTGCTGGCCAGCAATGTCCATGACGCCTGCCAAGCCTTCCGTTACGGGGAGCGGGTCTGGGGGGTGCAGTTTCATCCGGAATTCAGCGCCGATGTGATGCGCGCCTATCTGCAGGCGCTGCGTGGTGAAGGGCTGAGTCAGCAACAGGTAGACAGTCACCTGCCGGAAGTGCGCGAATGCGACGATGCCAGCGCTATCCTGGGGCGATTTGCACAGCTTACGGCGGTGCAGGTGGCGTAGCGAATCTGTGCCGTAGGAGCGTCGCTGGCGGCGCGATAACCCAACCCAAGATCAAAAGCCTTTTCACCACAGAGGGCACGGAGCACACAGAGAAAAACCTGTCTTTTCCTCAGTGATCTCTGTGTCCTCTGTGGTAAATACCGCTTTTCAGGTTTTGGGTTTATGCACTGCGTGCACCCTGCGGGCCGCCCTGTCGGGAGTTACCTGCACTGCGTTCCGGTTCGCGCCGCCAGCGACGCTCCTACCAAAAGCCCTGCTTACTCGGCCTGTCCCGTTCCAAACACCGCCCCGATCAGTGCACTGCCCTGCTGCATGGGATTCTGGCGGATCAGCGCTTCCTGCTCGCCGATGCGGGTGTAGAGCTCGTCCATACTGTTGTCGATGACGTAGCTTTCCAGGTTCATATCAGGTTTGTTAGTGAGTGGTAACTTATCGTACACCGCAAGCAGGCTCTTGTACTGGTCGTAGAAACCGGTCCTTTTCAGGTTGTCTTCCACAATCGGCTGGTAGCGTTGGCGCAGGCTGGTCTCGGTCTCTCCTCGGAAGTAGGAGGTGGCTGCGGTATCGCCGCCGCGAATAATTCCCAGGGCATCATTGACACTCATGTTGGTGATAGCCTGCTTGAAGACCGGGGCTGCTTCTGCCACCGCCTGCTCCGCGCCCCGGTTCATGGCGGTTTCCACCTTGTCCACATAGCTACCGAAACCGAACTGGCGCAGGGTATCAGCAACGGGCTGGGCGGCTGCGGGTAGCTTCAGATTGAATGCACCGGTCTGGGAGAGCTGGGCACTGGCCCGGTCGGTGCCGGTGATCAACGTTTCCTTAATGCCCGCCGCCAGTTTCGAGTCGGTGTCGTAGCCGGCGTTCTTGGCCATCTGGTTGCCCATGTCTACCCAAGGCATCGCTGCTTCCATGGTCTTGCAGCCGCTCAAAACCAGTAGCCCCACCAGAACCCAAAACTGTTTCATGCCACGTTCTCCTTATGATTTGAGGCCAATGCTACTGCATTCCATGCTGGCTGCTAAACTCGTATTGCTAATTGCAGGATCGGCGTTTGAGCCGCGAATCATAGTTGCGAGGCCTTCGCAGGCAGATTCGCGGCTCAAGCGCCGATCCTTCGGATATATCGAGAGTGCCATGACTCACCCCGACTACCGCGAACAGCACAAAAAACGCCTGGCCTATATGCCCTGGCTCTACGGTCGCCTGAAAGCAAAACATCGTGCCTGGGCGGAACCCTGGCAGCGGGAGATCCAGCAGCAATTGATGGCACTGGAGACCGTGCGTTTCGGGGAGGCCTGTTTTGTGGCGCCCCAGGCGGTGTTGCTGGCTGAGCCTGGTCGCGACATTATCGTGGGTGATGGCAGCCAGATCGCGGCAGATTGCGTTATTCATGGCCCGGTCAAATTGGGCGAGCGGGTCAGCCTCAACCATCATGTGACCCTGGATGGTGGTGCCGCCGGCATCCAGATTGGCGATGACAGCCGCATTGCCGCCTACTGCACCCTCTATGCCTTTAACCACGGTCTTGATGCAGATCGCCGAATCCGCGAACAGCCGGTGACCTCGAAAGGTATTCGCATCGGCCGGGATGTGTGGGTCGGCGCCCGGGTCGGCATTGTCGATGGTGTCACCATTGGCGATCACGCCGTGGTTGGCATGGGGGCCGTGGTGACCCGGGATGTGGAGCCCTGGACCATCGTCGCCGGCAATCCGGCCCGCCCGGTGGGCCGCCGTCCTGGCGCCCCGGATCTTCCTCACTGATAGAACCTCTCCTATTGAACACCCCGCCACATACTCGGTAACACCCACATTATTGAACAATGTTTAGCAATGGGTTTTATTAAACATCGTTAAACAAAGCAACGATAGATACCGAGAGGGAAACCCCATGGATGAGAGCACGATTCAACGCCATTCCGGCGGCTGGTTGTTCTACGTGAAGGCGGCTTTTGGCATCAGCTTGGGCCTGATGATTCTGGGTATCGTCTGGTTGCCCACGGACCTGTGGATCAAGGGCTACCTGGTCATGGGCATCATGTTCGTGGTGGGCTCCACCATCACCCTGGCGAAGACCCTGCGCGATGATCATGAAGCGCGTCGACTGATCAACCGGATCAGTGAGGCGAAGACCGAACGCCTGCTCAAGGAATATACAGAGTGAAGACGGTTGGACGTCTGACGACGGGAGTCGGACGCCAAAAAGAAAAAAGACAAAACCGGTTTAGCGTCAGACGTCCGACCTCCGACGTCAGACCGAACCCAAAAGGAGAAACATCATGGCCACTGCCTGGAACAGACTGAAAACCCTGATGCGCGGCCAGGCCCGTGTCAGCATGGAACAGATCGTCAATGCCAACGACATGCTGCTGCTCGACCAGCAGCTCTATGAAACCGAACAATCCCTGCGCGATGCCCGTCGGCAACTGGCGCGGCTGATGGCAGAGCAAAAACTAAACCGCCGTCGCAGTGACGAGCTGGCCGGTCAGATACGCTACTACGAAAATGGGGCCCGTCATGCCCTGGCCGCCAGTGAGGAAACGTTGGCTCTGGATATTGGTAAGCGACTGGCGGATCTGGAACAGCAACAGGCGCGACTGGAACAACAGGGCATCGCGCTGAACCAGCAGGAAGCGGAATACCAACGTTTCATCCAGCAGGCGGCGGACCAGTTGAAAACCCTGCGCCATGAACAGTCGCTGGCCAGAAGCCAGGAAGCCCTGTTCGGGCAAAGCCGGAATCGGGAAGCGCAGGGCCGCGGTCTTGCCGAACGGCTTAGCGACAGTAAACAGACCCTGCAGCATATCCAGCAACGGCAGGAAGAATGTCGTTTGTTGTGGCACAGTGAGATCCACTGCGACTGGCAGACCGGCGACAGTAAGATGGATAGCCTGGACAAGCGTATGGCCGATGCCGGCATCGGTGACAGCCAGACCGAGCGGGCCCGGGTGATTTTGGCAAGGTTGCAATCGTCCTGAATCAGATTTTTTGTATGTGGGAGCAAATGACGGCCCCACAGGGAATGATTTATCACCGAGATCACAGAGTTCACCGGGGTAAAGCGTTTTCTCTGTGTTCTCAGTGATATCTGTGGTGAAAATCGACTTTCTTGTAGGGATTCATTGGGACTACAAGAGAAACGGTATCAGCAAAAAGGAATAGCAGGTGGCACGTCGTAACCAACACAGCCGTGAGGAACTGCAGGCGCTGGCCGTCCATGCGGTACGCGAACTGGTGGCGGAACAGGGGCTGGCGAAACTCAGTGTGCGCAAGGTGGCGGAGCAAATCCGTTACACCCCGGGTATGCTCTATCATGTGTTCGCCAACCTGGATGATCTGATTCTGCATGCCAATGCCGCTACCCTGGATGCGTTGTTGGCAGAGATTGAAACCGTTAACACAGGCTCGCCACAACAGGCCCTGCACCATATGGCCAGCGCTTACCTGGCCCTGGCTCGGGAACAGACCGCCCTGTGGCAGATGGTATTCATGCATCGCATGCAGAAGTCTGCGCCAGTACCCGACTGGTATCAGCAGCGCACTGCCAGATTGTTTGCCCGGGTGGAGCGCCAGATGGCGCGGCTGGCGAAAGGCCAGTCAGACAGCGCCATCCACCTGGCTGCCCGCACCCTGTGGAGCAGCGTCCACGGCATCGCGGTACTGGCGGCGGAAAACAAACTGGATGTGGCCGGGGATGTGGATGAGCAGGCCATGCTCGATTCGTTGCTGGAGCATTACTTGAATAGCTGGGGAAAGATGCAAGTTACAAGTTGAAAGCCGCAAGGTGCGGAATGATTCCTTGCGCTTTCAAGGGCTGTGCCCGCGCAGTAAACATCGTCAGCGCGGGTTGAGACGCTCCGTGAATCACAGGCCTTGCCCGCGTTGGAACTTGCAACTTGTAACTTGCCACTCACCCAACCCTAAACATGAACTGTAAGGCGGAAAAATGAAAAAAGGGTTGTTCTCTCTGCTGGCGTCACGCCGCTTCGGGCCTTTCTTCTTTACCCAGTTCCTCGGGGCTTTCAACGACAACGTGTTCCGCCAGGCGCTGATTCTTTTGATTGCCTCCGGGGCGGTCACCGCCGTCAGCGTCAACACCCTTAACAACGTGGCCCTGGCCTTGTTTATCCTGCCCTTCTTCCTGTTTTCGGCCCTGGCCGGCCAGGTGGCGGACAAGTACGACAAGGCGTCGCTGGTGCGCAAGATCAAGTTTGTGGAAGTCTGCATCATGTCCGCCGCTGCCGTGGGCTTCTTCTTCGATGCGGTGTATTTCCTGCTTGGCGTGTTGTTCTGTATGGGCCTGCAGTCCACCTTCTTCGGCCCGATCAAGTATTCCATCATTCCCCAGCAGCTGGACGACAAGGAACTGGTATCCGGTAATGCGCTGGTGGAAATGGGTACCTTTTTGGCGATTCTGCTGGGTTCCATTTCCGGTGTGCTGCTGAAAATGGATGGCGTGGGCGATGGCGTGGTGGCTATCGCTGTCGTAGGGCTGGCATTGCTCGGTTACCTGGCGGCTCGCGGTATTCCCTCCGCGCCAGCGGCGGATGATGGGCTGAAGTTGAACTGGAACCTGTGGAAGGAAACCTGGCACATCGTCGGCTATGCCCGGGAGGTGAAATCCGTATGGATGTGCGTGTTGGGTATCTCCTGGTTCTGGTTTCTGGGTGCTGCCTATACCACTCAGCTCAAGGTCTACGTGGATGACTACCTGCTGGGCACCGATGGTCTTTACGCCGTGCTGTTGGGCACTTTCTCCATCGGCATCGGCCTGGGCTCATTCCTCTGTGAAAAACTCTCCGGCAAGCGGGTGGAACTGGGACTGGTACCGCTGGGTTCCATTGGCCTGAGCGTATTCGGGGTGGATCTGTTCTTCTCCTATGCCGGGCTGGAAGGCAATGGCCAGGTGGATATCGCCGGCTTCCTGCAGCAGGCCGGTGGTTATCGGGTATTGATGGATCTGCTCGGTATCGGCGTGTTTGGCGGCTTTTATATCGTGCCGCTGTTCGCCTTCATCCAACACCGCAGTAACCCCAAACACCTGTCGCGGATCATTGCCGCCAACAACATTCTCAATGCCCTGTTGATGGTGGGCTCGGCGGTGGCAGGCATCGTGCTGGTGGGCCTGCTGGAACTGACCGTACCCCAGTTCTTCCTGGCCCTGGCGCTGGCCAATGTGCTGGTGGCCAGCTACATCTATACGGTGGTGCCGGAATTCCTCATTCGCCTGCTGGTGTGGATGCTGACCCACACCATGTACCGGGTGAAGCACGATGGTATGGAACATATTCCCGATGAGGGACCCTGCATGCTGGTCTGCAACCACGTGAGCTATGTGGATGCCCTGCTGCTGGCCGGTGCCATCCGCCGACCGGTGCGTTTTGTCATGTTCAAGCCTATCTATGACATGCCGATGCTCAACTATATTTTCCGTACCGGCAAGACCATCCCCATCGACTCAAAGGTTCGTAACCCGGCAATCTATGAACGGGCCTTTGTGCGTATACGCGAGGAACTGGAGGCTGGTGAAGTGGTGTGCATTTTCCCGGAAGGCAAACTCACCGACGATGGCGAGGTGGCTGAATTCCGCGCCGGCATCGAAAAGATCGTCGCCGATTATCCGGTACCGGTGGTTCCCATGGCCCTGTCAGGTCTTTGGGGAAGCTTCTTCAGCCACAAGGGCGGCAAAGCCCTGACCCGGCTGCCGCGACGATTCTGGTCGCGGATCAAACTGGCGGTAGGGGGCGCGGTGGCTCCGGAACAGGTGCGCGCGGATGATTTGCGCGAGCGGGTACTGGCCTTGCGTGAGAGGCCATAACGCCCATCGGGCCTGGGGGTTGCGGAAAACATACGCACGGTAACTTGCACAAAAATGAAAACCGCGCACACTCGATAATAAAGTGGTCTTTGTTTAGCCGATCTTGCCCGGCCCGATGATATCGACGAAACACCGGTAAACGCCAAAGACCCGAAACCACAATAAGAACAGGAAACAACCGTGTCTGATTCTCCACTCTCGCCCGCTGCCCTGCGGGCGCGAATACAGCATTTGCTGTATCAGTTGCCGCCGGTACAGCGTGCCGATGAACGCCTCCATCAGGTAGAACAGGATGTTCTGCAGGGGCTCAAGCACCGCCTGGAAGGGCTGGAATCTCCCGGTAGTCTGGGCGGCCCAGCAGACAGCTTTCAGCAATTGCTGGAAGTGTCCATGGAGCAGAGCCAGGAGCAGGCCCGTGCCATGCTGGTCAGCCAGGTACTGTCGGGGACTACCGCGGATGAAGCCCGCCTGTTGGCCGCCCTGTCTGATGGTAGCGGTTTTCCCATGCTGACTCTTTTCACCGGCGGGCGTCTGTCACGGGGTGAAGTCTTGCACCGCCACTCCAATATCGGGCGGGCCGCAGGCATTCAGTGCACGGATTTCATTGCCTTCTACCTGAACCGCCTGTTTGCTCGCGGCCTGGTGGTCGCGTCCGGGTTCAGCGAAGAGCGGCGCATGGATTACGAGTTGCTCGAAGGCGACAGCGATTACCGCAAGGCGGAAGAGGCGCTCAAAGCGCACTCCCCAAAACTGAAAGTCCGTCGCGAAACCCTCCACATGAGCCCGGTGGGCGACAAGGTGTGGGCACTGTTGAGCGAAGCGGCAGTGACTGAGGAGTAAGCCTGTGATTACCGATATCAATCTGATTCTGGCGGATATTCAGGCCAACTGGCTGCTCTATCTGGCCATGCCGTTTGTGGCAGCTGCCATTGGTTATTACACCAAGGTGGTGGCCATCAAGATGATGTTCAAACCACTGAGGTTTGTGGGTTGGAGGCCGTTCCTGGGCTGGCAGGGCATTGTGCCGCGCAAGGCCGCCACCATGGCCAGTATTGCCTGTGACCTGATGATGGAGCGGTTGCTTAAACCCGAGGATGTATTCGACAAGCTGGATCCGCAGCGGGTGGTAAAGGAAATCCGCGAACCGCTGATCCGTTCCGTGGAAGACATCACCCGCGAGGTGGCTGCCGAATACCAGCCTGGCCTGTGGGAGTCTGCTCCCGAATCAGTGAAAAATCTGATTATCCAGCGCATTCAGAATGAAGCGCCGCACATGGTCGAACAGATCATGACGGACATCAAAAGCAATATCACCCGGGTGTTCGATCTCAAGGATCTGGTCACCAGTGCACTGGTCCGTGACAAGGAGTTGCTCAACCGGGTGTTCCTGGAAGCCGGCCATGTGGAGTTCAAGTTCATCCGCAACTCCGGCATCTACTTCGGCTTTGCCATTGGTATCGTTCAGGCCATCGTCTGGGCCATGACCCACAACATCTGGGTGATTCCGCTGTTCGGGCTGTTCACCGGCTGGTTCACCGACTGGCTGGCGCTGAAGATGATCTTCAACCCGAAACAGCCGGTGCGTTACCTGGGGCTGTTCGAATGGCAGGGCCTGTTCCTGCGCCGCCGCAAACAGGTAGCGGCACGCTACGGGGAGCTGGTGGCCACGGAAATCGTCACCCCGGCGGCGGTGATCGGCGCCATCCTCACCGGGCCCATGTCTGACCGGCTGTTCGGGCTGGTACAGAAACAGGTACAGCGCACCATGGATGAACAGGCGGGCCTGGCCAAGCCGCTGGTGGTGTTCGCCGTGGGCAGCACCCGGTACCAGGAAATGAAGCGCTCCGTATCCGAGAAGGTCATGCAGCATCTGCCGGAAACCCTCACCCACATGGAGGCCTACGCCGAAGAAGCCATGGATCTGAAAAACCTGCTTGTGACCAAAATGCAGGAACTCACCGAGGAGGAATTCGAAGGGTTACTCAGGCCGGCTTTCCAGCAGGACGAATGGATACTGATTACCGTGGGCGCGCTACTCGGCTTCCTGGTCGGTGAGCTTCAGGTGCATGTGATGATCCACTTTGCGGTGCCTGTGGGGTGAGTCGAGAGTAACGAGGTACGAGTTGCGAAAAGCCAGCAAGTCAGGGGTTTCGCAACTCGAGACTCGCACCCGCTCCTGGGACTCTTGCTCCCTGCCCTGCACGCTTACCCCTGCGATCCGAAAGATCCCAAATGTAAGACATTGCCCACTATCCTTTCCCGGATCGCCCTCTAAAATATTCCCCTTTCACATTGACTCTCTGGGGGAAAATTCATGCTCAAGGACAAGCTCAAGGGCGCCCTGCCCGTGCCAAAGCTGGTAGGGGCCGTGATCGGTGTACTGGTACTGGTGGTGGTTGCCAACAAATCCATTTTCTATGCCGAGCCCGGCTATGTGTATCACGTGCGCACCATCACTGGTCAGGAACAGGTGGTATCAGATGTGGGCTACCAGTTCTTTTTCTTCGGTCGCTGGAATTCCTGGAAACGGGCGCTGACGGTGCAGGCAGTGAAAGGCGGTACGGAAGACCTGGCCTATGTGGAAGTGGAAAGCTCGGAAACCTCTGCCGCCTTGCCGCCCCAGAACATCATGTTCCTGGATCAGGTAGACGCCAATGCACAGGCCACGGTGCGTTTTACCATCCCCACGGACAAGGACAGCTTTCTGCAGCTGGCCCACGAATACCGTAACCCGGAAAACCTCCTGCGCACCGCCCTGATTCCCGCTTTCAAGGAAACCCTGCAGGCCAATGCGTCGTTAATGAGTGCCGAGGAGTACTACTCCGGGGGGCGCACCGAATTCAATACCGAATTCGAGAACCAGATGATCAATGGCATCTACATTGTTCGCCGGGAAGAGATCAGCGAAAAGAGAGTGGGTGATGTGAGAGGCAGCGCCAATGTTGCCATGGGAACCCAGCAGCAGGACTACGGTGATGATTCCAAGGTGGTCTTCGTAGTCCGCAAAATGCTGGACGATACCGGCATTCCGCGGCGCAAATCCCAGCGCTTTATCGATTACGGCGTGTCTGTGGTGGAAGCCCGTATCACCCAGATGGACCCGAACCAGCGCTTCGTAGAGCGCATGCAGCTCAAGCAGAAAGCCTCTGCGGATCGGGCCATTGCCCGGGAACAACGGGTCCAGGAAGAAGAGCAGCGACTGCTGGCCATTGCCCGGGGTGAGCGGGAAGTGGCCGAGCGTCAGGCCAAGGCGAAGGTGGATCAGATCCAGCGCACCACGGAAGCTGAGACCGAGAAACAGCTGGCCATTACCGAAGCGCAGAAAAAACAGGAACAGGCGGAAATCGACAAACAGACCGCCCAGGTCAACCTGGAGAAAGCGCGCATCGAAGCGGAAACCCGTCGTACCCTGGCCGATGCGGAGGCCTATCAGAAGAAAGCAGTGCTGCAGGCGGATAACGCCCTGGCCCAGAAGCTCGATGCGGAAATCGAGATCCAGAAAATCTGGGCAGAGGCCTTCGCCCAACGCAAGGTTCCGCAGTATGTCTTTGGCGGTGGAGACGGTAATACGCCCACCGGCTCGGATTCCGAAACAAAGGCCTTCATGCAGTTGTTGACCCTGGATGCAGCCAAGCGGCTGAACTATGACCGGGATGTGAAGAACTGAGTCGTACCCTCCCTGGCTGCATACAAGCAGCCTCCGGTAGCACCCGGCCAGCAGGAAGCCGTCCACCCGGACGGCTTCTTGCCATCACCAACCGCTGGCCACGTTGGGACGGATCACAAAACTCTGACTAAGGCGGTCATGTAACAGCCGCCCGCCCATAAAAGCATTGATCAGAAAGACGACTTTCCAGAGCAATCCCACCAGCAACAACAGCGAGATTACCCGCCATAAATTATGCAGCGGATTCAGTCTTTGGCCCGTCTTGTTGACCACCCGCAAGCCCAGCAGGTATTTGGCTGGGGTTGCCTGTAGCGGCGTGCATTCCAGCACCAGGGCCATCAGCAGGTAAGCGGGCAAGGTGCCGAGGAGTAAGGGCAATCCCGGTGCCATGCTGCCGTCACCCAGCATCTTCATGGGACCGATGATTAACAGGGAGACAGCAAACATGGCGAAGAAAAGATCCAGCAGTACACACAGGGTGCGCAAACCATAACCAGCATAATCCAGAGCAAGAGGAGCGGGTTCCGGTGTCAGCTGGGTGGACCAGCTGGCCAGTTGCTCAGAGCTTTGAAGCGCTTGTGGGGGAAGGGGTTGTGCGCCACGCACGGATCGCAGCAAGGTTTCCGGTGGCGGCGCATCATCCAGTATCGCAAACAGCCACTGGCTGTGATCCCCCCCCACGGCGGCAAGCAGCTCCGGCCGTCGTCCGGTCCAGTGAAACAGGCCATTCAGATAGTCCAGCACCCGGCGGTGGGGTACCACGCCGCTTTGTTGGTGCTTGTTCACGATCAGGCGGAAGACAGCCATGCCCAGGTCGCGGTTGAAAGCGCTGTCGAGAATCAGCGGGTCGGCTACCAGAAACTGCCACTGTTGCGGCTCTGACAGTCCGGCTGTTTGCGACAGGCAGGTATCGCAGCGAGCGAGCAATTCATGCTGTATCTGCACCGGGTCCACCCGTGGCGGGGGTTCCTCCTGCAGAGGCTCCAGCCGATGGACGTCGCGGAGGTTGGGTTGTGGCGGGCTGTCTGTTTCCGGCGCTTCGATAACGAAAGGAGCACGATTGGGCGGTGGCGGATTGTCTTCGGCGGCGCGTAGAAAATCGCTGATCTCTTCGTCATTGTCGTCCGGTGTTGGCGGGTCGCTCTCTTCTTGTCGGCTTTCCATGACAAGCGGGGAAACCGGACCGGGGTCGTCCTGCTCCGCCATTGCCAGGGCCTGTTTATAGGCCTGGTGAAGACGTTGAAACCCGTCCGGGTCTTCATCGGGCCGGTGTTGCTTGAGCTGCTTGGCATAGGCGCGCTTGATGGCGCGGCTGTCATCGGTGGGCTCGATCTGAAGAATGCTAAAAGGGGTCATGCGGTGGCCTGCCGGTGACGTCTGCGGCTCAGGCGCAGATTGATCACATGGGTGCGGCTGACGAAATCCTGAATCAGATTGCCGTTCATCAGGCAGTTGGCCACGAATAACACTGCGAATAACAGGCCGGCTTTGGGATCCAGGAAATCATTGATCAGTATCAGGGCCAGTACTCCCAGCATGCAGCCGGCCCGCATCAGCGTATGCTGCCATCGCAAAGGTTGCATGCTGGTATCGGTTACCCGCAGGCCTAACAGCCATTTTCCCGGTGTGGCCTGCCAGCGGGAATGCTCCAGTAACGCGGCGATGGGAATGTAAAGTGCGAAGGTGGCCAGTAGTCGGGTGTCGCCCAGACGGCCCGGATCAAGATGAGCGGCAAGCGGGGGCCATTGCAACAGGAGATCCACCACATACCCGATGGCAAAGAGATCAATGGCCACAGCAATGCAGCGGTGCAACATGCTGCCGAAGTAATAGAAATCCAGCGCTTCGTCCTGTTTTTGTGGCTTTTGGCGGATCAGTTTTTTGCTGCCGCGCAGGCCTTGCTCAACCGGTTGCTCGGCGGTATGGCTGTCGAGCAGGTCGAACAGATGTTCTCGGATGGCGGTGTCCGGGCCGTATAACAATTCGTCCTGTCGTGAATCCCAGCCGAACAACCGGTTCAGGTAATTCAGTACCGCCGGCTCAATCGGTGTCAGGTTGCCGCGTAATTGTTCTGTATCGCGTTGGTGTCTGATTATCTCTTCGAACAAAGCCTCACTGAGCCGATGGCGCAGGCTGTCGTCAAGCAACTCCGGGCTGCGGGTCAGAAATTCCCAGTACTGCGGTTGGCGTGCACCGTGATGTTCAGCCAGTAGCTGGCAACAACGCTGGAACAGGGGCCGGTAATCTGGTGTGGCTTCAGGTTCGGAGGGCGGCTGCGGTGCCGTCGGCGTCAGCTGGATGGACCAGTTCGCCAGTTGCTCCGGTTCTTGTTCAGGAGTTGGTGCGGGGAGTGGCATCTCTTCCGTCACCACTGCCTGTTGTTCAGCCAGTTGCAGCGCGGTCTTGTAGGCCTGGTGCAGTTGCTGAAACGCCGCAGGATCCTGGTCCGGGCGGTGCTGTTTCAGCAAGCGGGCATAGGCCTTCTTGATGGCGCGAGTGTCGCTGGTGGGAGCAAGCTCCAGCCGGTCCCAGGGAGACATCAGAACCAGTCCTCGCTTTCCAGTTGAGCCAGCACGTCCTTCACCTGCTTCTGGACCTTGGCGATTTCCGCCGGGTTCTGCCGCTCCAGTGCTCGCTCGAACTGTTTCATCACATCGGCGATGTAATCCCGGCGATCCCCCAGGCTGCTTTCATACAGACGCTCACCCCGGGCCAGCAGCGCGCGGTTGTCTTCACCGTCACGGGGATGGAATTTCAATTCGCTGAGCTTGCTCAGGGCCTTCTGTTTATCCGCCTCGGACAGGGCGCCGGGGGTGTGTTCGATCAGATGGTTGTAGGTCTTGCCAGTGGAATGCACCGTTACATCCACTTCCAGCAGGCCGTTCATGTCATAGCTGTAGCGCACATCCACGGTTTCCTCGCCGCGCGGTGCCGGCGGCACCTGCACGCTCAGCTCACCCAGATAGACATTCTTTTCCACCAACCGGTTTTCACCCTGGTAGACCTTGATGGTCAGCTCGGTCTGGTTGTCGTGGGCGGTGCAGATTTCCTTGACGATACTCACCGGCACCACGCAGTTGCGTTCGATGATCGGCAGAAAATAGGATCCCAGACGAGGATTGTCCTCGTTGATAACGCCGGTGCCCAGGGTGTAGGGGCAAACGTCGGTGAGTACCACGTCGTCCAGGGCTTCGTTGCGCATCATCAAGCCGGCCTGAATGGCAGCGCCCATGGCCACCACAGTGTCCGGGTCCAGATGGCAGGATGGCAGGCGGCCGAACATCTTGCCCACGGTGGAACGGAAAATGGCCAGCCGGGTGGAGCCGCCCACCAGCACCACATCATCTATCTTGCTCGGGTGCAGGCCCGCATCGCGGATGGCCCGTTCGATGGGATGTTTGGCGCGCAGTAGCAGGGGGGTGCTGATGCGGGCAAACCAGTCGGCGGTGACCACGTGCTCCACGGTCTTCTCGCCCAGGTCCAGGGTCAGCACCAGGTCCGTGGGGCCCAGTTTGCGCTTGGCACTTTCCATCTGCAGGTAAAGGTTCTGCAGGGTTAGGGGCTTCAGGTCGTCGCGGCGCAGCCGGTGCTCGCGCAGCACATCATCCACCATCGCATCGACAAAATCCTCGCCGCCCAGGAAGTTATCGCCGGCGCTGGCGTGTACTTCCATGATGCCGTCAAAGAATTCCAGCAGGGACACATCAAAAGTGCCGCCACCCAGGTCCAGAATCAGAAACAGGCCTTCCTGCTTTTCGTGCAGGCCATAGGCGATGGCG
>Ga0208468_1000340_pt1 | contig 14562 bp, 15 predicted proteins | sample DeeseametaMP0960_FD_184198 | JGI IMG/M metagenome (GOLD analysis project Ga0208468, IMG submission 184198) | Marine microbial communities from the Deep Indian Ocean - MP0960 (SPAdes) | ecosystem: Environmental > Aquatic > Marine > Oceanic | place: East of Madagascar, South Indian Ocean... | reverse complement strand
TGGAATGTTCCTGCACCTGAGGGTATATCATAAGGTTGAACTATATTACAGCCCTCATTCATCCAAAATTCTTGCAGTTTTAGAAGCATTGTGCTAAAAGTTATCATACTTTCTCTCTTATAAAAAATTACGAAATTATAGCTTATATCTTAGTTACTAGAACTTAAATACTACTCCAATCTTTACATACTCGTTATTTGCTGTAGAGTCTGGCTCAATAAAATTTGCTTGAACATTTGATTTTCTATTAGAGTAGAGTCTAGGATAAACTCATTCCCTATAACTTTACTAAAAGATGATTTTTCACTATCAAGAATTACCTTACTATCATTATATTCTCTATAATCCATACTCATTCCTACTAAAAAGCAGAGGAGAAGCTCAAAATACCCTGAGCACCAAGAGAACTACTCATAATAAATACAAGCATTAAGGATAATAAATATTTCTTCATAATTTACCCTTTTACTTTACATATGATATCGCCGATAGTCTTACCCAAAGAATTTGCCACAACATTACATTTTACTTTTAATAAAAAGAATATATTCTCGCGTTTAGACTCATTTAAACACTCATAATTACCCATACCCTTACTTATCACAACATCAACTCTATCAAAAAGTTCTTTCGAATACTCATTTGCACGGTTGTATGTAAACCCTGGAGTATTCACACCACTATCTACAAGATTACAAAGCTTATCAAAACCAGCTTCCTTTGCTTCTTTTATCGTTACATCATTAATGATTGGATTTCCTCTTACCATGTATGAATACTCTGCGTTTGGATAAAGTTCTTGTAAAACTTCTATAAAAAGATAGTCAAAAATATGTTCTCCAACATTATCACCAATGACTAAGATAGTTTTTGCTTCGCTTAATTCTGTTTGCATTACTTTAAAGTCATTATGAGCGAACTCAGTGTCAAATACTTTAACCAATTCTTCTTCTAAGTCAAACTCAACAGCTGCCGCTAAATCTATAACATTTCCAGCAACTGCTATTTTTGTAGCTGTTAAAAGTTTCTCATCACTTTGCTTTAACTTCTCTTTTAAAGAGGCTACTAAAGCCAGTGCTTTTTGTGTAGAGAGCTCTTTTATCTCATCATAAAGGTCAGTTTTATTTGCAATTTTTGCCATCTTCTCGTACACATCTGCAGCAATTTCAGGGGGATTATTAGTAAAAGAAAAATCTTTACTCATTTGTGTTACTTCAGAGAAAAGTTCATCTTTTACATCCGGCTGTGCACCTATAGCATTGGCAACTTTAACACTTTGGTTTATTATACAGGCAACACATTCTTTATCAATTAACATTTTTCATCTCTTACCTTTAGGGGATTGTAGGGACCAAAAGTCCCGGATAATATAATAAACTCATTCATTATATTAATCTGTGATGCATGGCAATCAATTGCTTTATTTCATATGAGTTTGTATTTTCTTCACATAAACTCTACTTCTTATTGAGAGAGTTTAATTTGTTCTGTAAGTGCTGTAATTATTTTTCTATCTTCATCGTAGACTTCTTCTAAAGAACCGAGTGCTTTAAAAAGCAACTCGTTTTCCACTTTTACCACTTCAATAGTCTCATCTTTTACATCAAAAAATTTCTCATGAAGCTTAATCATAGTAGCTATTGTTTTTCTATAAATACAGATTGCACCATCATCTCATAAGTATTTGTTCAGAGAGCTCTGCAAGTTTTACAGGAACTATATACCTAAGACAATTTTCAACTTTTATTGTAAGCTTTCCGTCCTCACATAAGTCATGGATAGAAGACATATCTAGCTCAGTTAACTCACAATACTCTTCGTCATTCATCTATGTCATCTCAGTTCTTTATGAAATAATAGTCTCTATTTCTAGTGAATCCATCTCAACTTTTTTTTCTTTTGCAATTCTATCTTCTTTGAGTTTAATTGCTAACTCTTCATTGTTTAAGGCTAAAATCTGCATCGCAAGAAAAGCAGAGTTAATTGCACCTGCTTTTCCTATGGCTACTGTAGCAACTGGCATTCCAGCTGGCATTTGAACTGTTGAGAGAAGAGCATCTATTCCAGCAAGAGCTGAAGCTGACATGGGTACACCAATTATAGGTTTGACTGTTTTTGAACTCAGTACACCGGCTAAGTGAGCGGCCATACCAGATGCAGCGATAAACACCTGTGCACCCTTAGCCTCAGCCTCTTCAATATACTTTACTGTACGGATTCGAGAGCGATGAGCGGAAGACACTATAAGCTCATACTTTACACCAAAAGACTCAAATGTATCTGAACATGCTTTCATCACAGTATAGTCACTTTTTGAACCAATCACAATAGACACAAATTTCATTAATTTTCCCTTATTATCCTAGTTAGGATTTGTTCCCATTGCTAAATTAGAAGGCACTCTAAAGAATGTAAATGCCGGAAAACTTGTTGGTAAAACAATTTCATTTGTATTTCCGCTATGAATTGCCTCATATAGTTTTCCATTTTTTGCTTTAATCTCTTTAAGTTTCATATAAAATCTTCCATTTTTCTCATATGTAGTGCCAATATCATTATCTACTATTGCCACTTCACTTCCAAGAGGAAAAACAACTTCCATCTCATCATTGGGCTCAGTTTTAAACTTACATAAAAAGTGTGTTCCCTCAGGATTTACAACACCACTTACTTGATGTGTTCCTAGTTGCATAGAGAAATCAAGACTTTGTGTGTCATTTCTCTCAAAAGGACGAGAAACTAGATAAGCATCTGTATAACCACGGTTTTGAAGTGACTGAAGTTCATACTGGTACTTATCTTCATTAAACTCACCTGCATAGTAATCATTTATAGACATTCTATATGCTTTTGCCGTTGTAGCAGCATAATAAGCCGTTTTTGTGCGACCTTCTACCTTAACACTATCAACAACGCCAGCATCTAAAATCTCTTTCATATGTGAAGCAAGATTCAAGTCTTTTGCATTCATGATATATGTTCCTACACCCTCATCTTCTTCTAAACGAAAGAGTGTTCCTGTTTCAGGATTTGCAGCATACATCTCATACTCAAAACGACAATCATTTGCACATGAACCACGGTTAGGAACACGACCTGATTGAAGTGTAGAGATAAGACAACGTCCACTATAGGCAAAACACATACTTCCATGAACAAAAACTTCTAGCTCTAAAGTTGGAAGTTCTTTTTTTATAGCTATTAAATCTTTAAGACTTATCTCTCTAGCTGTAATTATACGAGTAGCTCCCATTTCATGATAAATCTGTGCATCAAGAACATTCATTACATTTGCTTGAGTTGAGAGATGAAGAGGCATATCTGGAACAAGGTCGTGACAAAGTTTTAAAACACCTGGAGTTGCTACGATGAAAGCATCGGGATTTAAAGCACCCATCGCTACTATATGTTTTCTTAAAAGTGCTAGTTGGGAGTTAAATGGGAAACCGTTTATAGTTACATAAACCTTTTTACCTCTTGCATGTGCATACTTTATACCCTCAGCAAAATCTTCCATACTAAACTCTTTTCCACTTCTAATACGGAGTGAAAAGTGACTAACACCACCGTAAACAGCATCCGCACCGAAATCTAGTGCTATTTTTAATTTTTCCAATGATCCTGCTGGAGACAGTAGTTCTACTTTTTTACTCATTATTTACCAAACTTTGCAAGTAATGCTTCGATGTCATCATCAGAAGCAATGTCGTTATGTGTATCGCCAACAATATGTTGTGCAGATGATACACGTTTATCATCAATTTTACCCTCAAAAAGAGTGTTCATATACTTCGAATGTGCACGTATAACATTGATAACATGCTCAATTTTTTGATGATGAATATCTTGATACTGCATAATCCCCATAACATTTACAATTTCATCACCACTATATTGCATTGTTTGTATAATTGTTTGTGCTGCAACTAGGGCTTCTTCGTTCTGTGCTAAACTCGTTGAAAATACAGCTACATCTGGAAATTTTTGTATTAATGTTTGAAAAAGTTCTATGTTACTTGAAAGGGTCTTAATCGTTTTATTAGCTTCTTCTTCTGTCGCCATAAGCTCATTACTAATATTTTCAATAATGTCAAAAATTTCGTTTGCTTTTTCTTCACTCTCTTTAGTTACATCATCGAGTTGATGCACCATTTTATTTTCATCTGTTGGTGGGAGAGACCAGTGATGTGCAGTACCCTCTGAGTAGCCATTAGGCTCCTGATCAACATCTTCAGAATCTATATCCTCTTCAATATCTGGTTCAGTAGTCTCTTCACTAGAAACTTCTTCTAATTCATCTAAATTTACATCCCCACCCACTAAAGTATCTAATTCTTCTTGTGTCATTCTCTCTCTCCGAGGTAAAATTGTATACATTTATTAAATTAACACTATAATAGCATAAAATATATAAATACGAGAATAGAAATGATAGTTGATCTGCACAACCACACACCATTATGTAATCATGCACAGGGGAGTATACAAGAGTATATTTTATCCGCAATAAATGCTAATACAAAATTCTTTGGCTTCTCAGACCATGCACCTATGGACTTTGATCCAAAGTACAGAATGAAATTCGATGAGATGAAAAAATATGAAAAAGATATTTTAGATGCTCAGAAAAAGTATGCCAAAGACATACAAATTTTACTTGGTTATGAGGTTGATTATCTCCCTGGTCATATGGATAAGTCTGTTTTAAATGCAGATGTAGATTATCTAATTGGTTCTATTCATTTTTTAGAAGGTTGGGGGTTTGATAATCCCGAATTTATAGGAAAATGGGAAGAACAAAATATCGATGAAATATGGCAAAAGTACTTTGATACCATTGCAAATATGGCCCAAACTAAACTTTTTGATATTGTTGGACATTTAGACCTTATCAAAGTTTTTAAATTTATGCCAAAGTCTGACATAGTAAATATGGCTACTCCAGCACTCATTGCTATAAAAGAATCGGGTATGGTTTTAGAGCTAAATGTTGCAGGGTATAGAAAAAAAGTACAAGAGCCTTACCCTTCTAAAGCACTTTTACAAAAAGCTTATGAGTTAAAGATTCCTATCACTTTTTCTTCTGATGCACACTCACCAGAGCAAGTTGCAATGTACAATAATGAGATTATAGCACTTGCCAGAGAGGTCGGGTATAGTGAATGTTCTTACTTTATCAAGCGTAAAGAGTATTCTGTATCTTTTTAAATTTATTTAAAGTAAAGATACAATTTACTAATACATAGTATAATGCTATAAAATATTAAAAATAAAGGATTTACAAATGGGTAAATATATAGAATTAACTGGTGCAGATTTCGAAGCAACACTTTCAGAAGGTGTGTCTTTAGTTGACTTTTGGGCTCCATGGTGTGGACCTTGTCGTATGATCGCTCCAATAATCGAAGAATTAGCAGAAGACTTCGATGGTAAAGCAAAAGTTTGTAAAGTAAACACAGATGAAGAACAAGAAATTGCTGTAAAATTTGGTATTCGTTCTATTCCAACTATCATGTTCTTTAAAGATGGTGAAATGGTAGACCAAGTTGTTGGTGCACAAAGTAAACAAGCTTTAGCTGACAAAATCAACGATCTTTTAAAATAATCTCTTACTGACTCTACTTTGGCTAAAAGAAAAGGAAAAACACTTTTTTCTCTCTCTTCTCTCTTAGCCTCTTTCTTTGGAGCAGCAATGATTGCTACCTCCTTTGCTTACTTCAACTATAAGTTTTCAGAATATAAATTTATTGACTTTAAAGAATGGACTTTTTATGAAAAAAGTGATATTTTTATACCTAAAGAAGATAAATATATCGTTGTTTTTTACTCTTCACGTGAAAAAGACACAATGCGACTATTAGCTGACATAAATTTAACTCTTCCTATCCTTGCAATTGATTATTATAATAGAGTAAGAAAAAATACACACAGTACTACTTTTTTAAGAAGCGGTACAAAAAACTCTCTTGCGTTTATTCAACGCTTTAACATTTACAACTCACCTTCTATTTTCTTTATTAAGAGAAGTAAAAAAACTCTTTATAAACAAGATAGTAAGATACGTAAACTCAATAATTTAAAAGCATTATCGAAACAAGTAAAGAGCTTATAAAAGGATAGATTTTGATTTTAGATTGTGCTATTGTTGGTGGTGGACCTGCTGGTCTTACTGCTGGTCTTTATACAACACGTGGTGGACTAGATAATGTAGTTATGTTTGAAAAGGGTATGCCTGGTGGACAAATCACTGGCTCATCTGAGATAGAGAATTATCCTGGTGTAACGGGTGAGATAACAGGTATGGATTTAATGATACCCTGGCCTGCTCAATGCCAAAAGTTTGGTTTAGTTCATGAAATGGTAAATGTAACTTCTATTAGTAAAGAGGGTGATATTTTCACTATCCATAAAGAAAATGGTACTACTACCAATGCACATAGTGTAATCATAGGAACAGGTTCATCTCCTCGCCGTGTTGGTTTTGAGGGTGAAGATAAACTTTTTGGTAAGGGTGTTAGCACTTGTGCAACATGTGACGGATTTTTTTATAAGGACAAAGAAGTTGCTGTTATAGGTGGTGGGGATACTGCACTTGAAGAAGCACTCTACTTAGCAAAAATCTGCTCAAAAGTATATCTAGTGCATCGTCGTGATACATTTCGCTCTGCTCCAAACACTATAAAACGTATTCATAATACTCACAATATAGAACTAATACTTAACTCAACTCCTGCTGAAGTATATGGCGATAATATGGGTGTAGTTGGAATAAGAGTAATCAACAAAGATGGAAAGAACCGTAACATAGAAGTTCCTGGTGTTTTTACTTTTGTTGGGAATGATGTAAACAGCGAAACTCTTATACAAAAAGACGGTAAATTCTTATGTGAGATGAATGATGTAGGACAGGTAAAAATTGACTTAAGTATGAGAACATCTGTTCCTGGACTTTTTGCAATAGGTGATATGCGCCAAGAAGCTCCTAAGCAGGTAGTATCTGCTGCTGGTGATGGTGCGGTTGCAGCACTTGCTGCTATATCTTATGTGGATGAACTTCTAAACTAACCCGTTTTGTAACCATTTTGTATCATTTACAGTATTTACTATATTTTACATTTTTGTGGTGATCCTCCTTATATTCATTACTCCTTAGTCTATGGAGTCTTTTACTGTTCTCTTCTATCTCTTTCATCTATCACACTCTACAAAACTAAATCCTCAGGTTATCTCAAAAGTAAGCAAAGGGATAACTAAAAAACTTATTTAATATGTTATCATTTTAAAAACATTAATAAAGGTCAAAAATGATAAAAGTTGGAATATTTGGGGCGAATGGCCGTGTTGGAAAATTACTTATAGAAAATCTTATTGAGACTACAAATATGAGTCTTAGTAGTGTGTTTGTTAGAAACACTTTAAACTTTCCAATTGATCCATCTGTATTAATCTGTACAGATATAAAAGTATTTTTAAATGCTTGTGATATTGTAATTGACTTTTCGTTACCTGATGCTTGCGAGTCTCTTCTTGAAGCAGCTATGCTAACACCTAAACCTTTAGTTATTGGAACAACAGGTTTGAATACACATCAACTCAACCTTCTCAAAGAAGCAAGTTTAAAAATACCTATACTCTATGCTACAAATATGAGTCTTGGAGTTGCACTTTTAAATAAACTTGTTTTACAAGCTTCAAGTGCCCTAGAGGGCTTCGATATAGAAATAGTAGAACATCACCATAAACATAAAAAAGATGCTCCTAGTGGTACTGCACTCACTCTTGGTGAGCATGCTGCTCGTGGTCGTGGTTTAGAACTTCATAAAGTACGAGTAAGCGGTCGCGATGGTAATATCGGTGAGAGAACTAAAGAAGAGATTGCTGTTATGGCTATTCGTGGTGGTGACATAGTCGGCCGTCATACAGTAGGATTTTACAATGATGGTGAATTTTTAGAGCTTAACCATACAGCAACTTCAAGAAGTACCTTTTCCAAAGGTGCAATCCGTGCTGGATCTTGGTTAGTTTCTCAAGAAGCGGGACTTTACTCTATTAGTGACTGCCTAGATATTGACTAAATACTTTTAGCAGTAGTAGCTAATTTCGCCCATGCTGAATCAGGCTTGGCTTCTACTGCATTTATAAATGCAGTTTGGGCTTCGGCATCTCTCCAAAGTTTATTTAAAACTGTACCTTTTAAATACTGCTGCCTAGATCTATCATTTTTACTTAAATCAATTTTATCTAAAGAGGCTATTACCTCTAGTGCTGTATTGAACTCTTCTCTATTTATATATGACTCATACAGTGTAAACTCAACATAAGGGCTTTGAGCACTAGAACTTGAACTCTTTTGAATACTCATCACTTTTATACCATATTTTATAATTATATTGTCATCTTTACGGGCTGTACCTATACTCATAACTGAGATATAACGCTCAATATCCTTATAGTCTAAACCAAATAATTCTTCTAGCTTGACCATAGTTTCTATCATTTCATTCTTTTTCTCTAATCTATCATATGTATCAAAAAGATATCTATACACTTCATTATAAGCTGAATTATTTTCCTCTTCTATTAGAGTAATAAGATCTTTACTTGCATCAACTACATCACTATAGTTTCCAGTTGAAAAATCTACTTTTACATATCTAAAAAGCCACTTTTTTCTATGGTTTAAATTTTCACTTTTAAAATTTTTAAGTGCAATTTTTTTTGCTAATACATAATCCCCACCATACATTGCACATTCATATATACCATCATCCCATTCATTTGATAGTGTTACATTGTAGTCATGCGACATAACTAAAACTTTCTTACATTCTTTGTCTTGTAAAGCATTCTTCATCACCCCTAGAGCACCCTCTTGTATAAGTTCATGTATATCTGTATACTTACTTTCATCAAGACCTAATATTACTTTTTGCATATCTAAAACTTTTGAAAACATCTCTTCCTTAAGTAAGAGTTTTGCTTTTTCATAAATAGCACGATTACCTATAGTATCATTCGCATATGTATCCATCAGTTTATCGTATTCAGCTAGTCTATGTGTACTATCTATATCAACTACTTCAAAAAATAGTTTATCTTTTGCTATGTTTATAGGATTTATATATTCACCATTTGAAAATTCTTTAATATACTTGTTAATAGCTAGTAGTGCTTTTTGTTTATCTTGTGTATTAGCTAACCAAAGTGCTTTTTGGCTTAAAAGTGTTTCATACTCATCATAAGTAGAATCAATTTCATCTAAAAGTGCCCCTGCTATTTTGGATGCAGTTTTATAATACTCTTCACCCGCAAAATTATTCATCATAATTTTTGATTCACGTTCTTTTTCTTGTATGAAAGCAGGTTTAGCATCTATGATTTTATCAATAAATTTTGCAGAATCTTTTAGTGATGTCTCTTGTTTTAGTTGAGCTATTCTAAATGCAGCTACTGCTGCTACATCTAAGTTCTTCGTGCGATATAATGCTTTTTTATAAAACTTAAAAGCAGAAGTTAGTCCCCCACCTACAGCTAACATATCAGCTTTATAAATATACCCCCATTCAGTAAAAACTGTATTTTCATGTTCACTAAATAGTCTGTCAAAAAAATAATCTGCATCTGCACTCATTCCAGTTTTAGCATATGCTTCTGCTGTATATGCTAAAATTTCTGGAATATCTTCATTTGAAGAGTACTCTCTTAGATAGACTTTTACATTACTAAGTACATTATCATAATCATCTAATTTTCGAAATAATTTAATTTTATAGTAAATAAGTTCCGCTTTAAAAAGTGTATTCGGGTATTCTTTTAAAATGTCATCCACAACACTCATACAGAGTTCGTATTTTTTTTCTTTGTAGTAGCGTTTCACTTTAAGATAATCTTTTACATCCCCTACTTTTTGTATATGAACTGGATTACCCTTAATATCAAGGCTACCCACATAAGGTAATTTACTGTTCTCCATAAAAAATGGTAAATTAAGACTTATATCTGGTCTTGGTGTATTATTTATTAGTGGTAAGTCTTCTTTATAACCTATAATACTCCATCTATTACTCAAGGTTACATCAGCATTATATACATTATCTTCAGTACTAAGGTCAAATATATCAGCTATAAGCTTTATCTTGTAAATAGGTTTTATACTTATAAAAAAAGTATCTTTTTTTATAAAAGTATTCACTCTAAAAAATTCATTTTGTAAGGTCTTAATAGTACTTGATGGTTTTTTTGAAAATGCACATATCACTTCGCTGGTAACAGAAAAATCATCTTTCATTTTTTGACAGATAAACTTTTCTGTGTCAGTAATTTTAAGGATTGAGTATGTGGAGAAGTCATCTTGTGCACTATCCATAGTGATGTCTAGTGCAAAGATATGAACACATAAAAGAGCTAAGAGTATAGTTTTAAACAAATGCTCCGTTCCTTTAGTAAAAATTTATGATTTAATAACCACTATTATATACAAATGCAGTAACAAATTCAAGTAATGAATCTAATGCTAGAAAAGCAAATACAGTTCCTATAATAGCAAAACCAATAATAGTTTTTAATGCTGTTGTTGCATTTGCCACATAAAGTTCTCCATTGTTATCTATATTTGATTCAATTGGGTCTTTCATAAACATAAATACGATGAGTTTGATATAGTAGTAACCTGCTATTGCAGAGTTAAGTGCCATAATTAATGCAAGTACTGTGTAACCACTTGTAACTGCAGAACTTATCATATAAATCTTACCCCAAAAGAGAGCAAATGGAGGAAGTCCTGCTAGACTTAACATAAACAGACCCATAACAATTGCTGCCATTGGAGATGTTTTTATCATACCTGAGAACTTCTCAAAACTATGGTCAGTCTTTTGATATCCTGGAAGTTCTTTTTGACGAGAAATCCAAAGCATAGAAAATGCACCAAGGTTAGTAAAACTAAACAAAATCCAGTAAATGAAAAGTGCAGAGTTTGACTGAGTAGTTCCTATAAGGATAGCAGCCATAACAAAACCAGCATGAGAGATTGAAGAGTAAGCAAGCATACGTTTAACATCAGACTGAACTAATGCCCAAATATTTGCAGCAGTCATAGTGATCACAACAAGTGCATATAGAACTACTTCCAACCAAACAATATTAGCATGAATTAAAAACTCAAAAAGTCTCATAGCAACAACAAATGCAGCTATTTTCGGAACGATTGACATATAACCAGCCATCGCCGCAGAAGAGCCTTCATATACGTCAGGTGTCCAAGTATGAAAAGGAACTACTGAAAGTTTAAAACCAAAAGAACCGAGCATCATAACTACACCAATAAGTACAAAACCGATGTCAGCATAATTATTAGCTTCTAGAACAGCCGCTATTTGATTAATCTCAATTGAACCTGTAAGTGCATAAAACACCATAGAACCAAAAGAGTAAAAACCTGCAGCTAGGGCACCCATAGTAAAGTACTTAATAGCCGCTTCAAATGATTTGTCACGGTTATGCATAGCGATGAGAGTATAAAGAGCTAAAGAAGCTGTCTCTAAACCTACAAAAATAAGGATTAAGTTATCACTTGCTACCATAAACTGAAAGCCTGAAATCATAAATAAGAAAAGTGCAAAAAATTCAGGATATGAAAATTCGTGAAAACGCTTATTTGTAAGTGCTAATGGGATAAATAATATAGATGTAACAACAATAATAAACTGAGAGATAATTGCTAAACCATCAATAAGCATAACATCAAATATACCAAGCATAATACCATCTTTACTAAACGCACCAGCAGACTCTAAAAGAGCACCAAAATCAAGTGCTAAGAAAAGGATAGAAATTACAACATACAGTGACTTATCAAGACCACCTTTGATGATATCTAAGACCAAAATAAATAAAGCACCAATAACGGGAATAAGCATCGGAGCAAGTGTGATAAGGTTTAATGATTCTAAAGAAACATTTGCAAGACTTAACATTAGTGTGCCTCCTTAGTTGCAGTTTTAGTTATAACAAGACCTGATACATTAGGAATTCTCATCTTTGCTTCAGGAGAAGTCGCTTTGTTGTGCATTAACTGTACAACAGCCTCAACCGAATTGTTTATCGGATCAAGAATAGGTTTAGGATAGATACCTAACCATACTGTAATGATAGATAAAGGTATAAGTGCTAAAAGCTCACGTTTACTTACATCTGGAAGGTTTTTATTTTTTTCATTTGTAACTTCACCAAAAAATATCTTTTTAAATGCAGTAAGCATATAAATCGCACCAACAACAATAGCAATACCTGCTAAAAGAGTTAGGATGTGAGACTGTTGGTAAAATCCAAGAAGTGATAAAAATTCACCTACGAAGTTAATTGTAAGTGGCATACCAACTGAAGCCATTAACATTAAACCAAATATTGTTGCATATCTAGGCATAACATGTGCAAGCCCACCAAACTCACTCATAAGTTTTGTATGACGTCTATCATAGATAACACCAACAAGTAAGAATAGAGCACCTGAAACAACACCGTGAGCAATCATTAAAAATATTGAACCAGAAATACCTTCAACATTTAAAGCAAATGTACCAAGAATGATAACACCCATATGTGATACAGATGAGTAAGCGACAACTTGTTTAATATCTTTTTGTGCATATGCAATCATAGCAGTGTAGATAATCATGATAATTGCAAGAATTGCAATCGGGAACATGAAAAATACTGATGCATCAGGAAACAGTGGTAGAGAAAAACGGATAAATGCATATGTACCCATTTTAAGTAAAACAGCTGCTAGTATAACCGAACCAATAGTTGGTGCTTGACCGTGTGCATATGGTAACCATGTATGAAATGGGAACATTGGTACTTTAATGGCAAAACCAATAAAGAATGCAGCAAATAACCATAACTGAAATGATTCAGGAAGTACAAGTCTATACCAATCTAGGATCGCGAATGACCAAACACCAGTTGCTTGATAAAAGAAGTAAGCCATAAATAACATACCAACAAGCATAACAAGAGAACCTGTAAATGTATAAAGAAAAAACTTAACAGATGCATATATACGTAAAGGTCCACCCCATGCACCAATAAGATAAAGCATAGGAACGAGTGAAAGTTCCCAAAATACATAAAATACGATTGCATCAAGAGCAGCAAACACACCTATCATTGTCATCTGTAAAAACAGAAGAGTAATTATCATGTTTTTAATGCTGTGTGTCGGTGATAACGAAGCTATCCCTATCATAGTAAAAAATGAAGCCATTATGATAATAAATAGAGATATACCATCAACACCTAATATATAGTTAATACCAAAAGATGGTACTAATGCGATATGCTCCATAAACTGCATACCTGATACATTGTTATCAAATGCAAACCATAACCATAAAGAGAGTGCAAACTCAATAACTGCTACAGCTGTACCATAAGCTCTCATGCTCTCTTTATTAATCATAAATCCCATAATTCCTGCGAATGCTGGGAAAAAAATTAAAATACTTAAAATATGATCTAACATATACTAAACTCCTAAACTTGATAAGATAATAGTTATCTCACCAGAATATCTTGCTGCTAGTCCAAAAACTACAGCTAATGATAGTAATGCAACTGTACCTGCAACCATCCATTTTAACATTGTAGAAAGATTTCCACTCTGCATTTGTCTTGTGTTCTTACCCGTGTTATAGAAGATATTTGCAATACCATCAACACTTGCATCAACAATTTTTTTATCAATCTGTTCCCAGCATACTACGGAAAGTACTTTATATGTTTTAACAATATAAGCTTCATAAAAGTACGGAATATAGTATTGGTTAATAAGTAGTTTATAGAAAAAGTTGTTTTCCATTTTACTTGTACCATCTGGAATTTTTACAGAACTGCACATATATTTTTTATAAGCAAAAAAGATTGCAAGCATAACGAAAAGTTGTGTTCCAATAGTCATAATCCAATATGTAGTATGTGAATGAATATGATACTCAGTAGCTGGTAAAAGCTCTGTAACCATTTCAAAGTAGGGCATTTTCATTGTGAAGCCAGCAATAATAGCTAGAATTAGAAGAGGACTCATTGCAACAAGCATAAACTTATATGCCTCGTGTGGATGATGTCCTAAGGCAGTATGTCTATCTTCACCGTGGAAAATAAGTGCGATAATTCTAAAAGAATAAAATGCAGTAAGTCCCGCAGTAAGTAAAAGCACTGTGTATATAATAAAATGATGATCAACAAATGCAACTTCTAATATTAAATCTTTTGAGAAGAAACCTGCAAGAGGAAAGATACCAGCAAGAGCAACAGATGCTAATGTCATCATTATCATTGTACCCTTCATAGTCTTCCCTAAAGCACCCATTTTAAATGGATCAAGTTCATTATTCATAGCATGCATAACATTACCACCACCAAGGAAAAGAAGTGCTTTAAAGAATGCATGAGCCATAAGGTGAAATAGTGCAACCCAGTAAGCCCCAAGTCCAGCAGCAGCAAACATATAACCTAACTGTGAAAGTGTAGAGTAAGCGATAACTCTTTTAATATCACGAT
>Ga0208468_1000333_pt1 | contig 14761 bp, 15 predicted proteins | sample DeeseametaMP0960_FD_184198 | JGI IMG/M metagenome (GOLD analysis project Ga0208468, IMG submission 184198) | Marine microbial communities from the Deep Indian Ocean - MP0960 (SPAdes) | ecosystem: Environmental > Aquatic > Marine > Oceanic | place: East of Madagascar, South Indian Ocean... | reverse complement strand
AAGTGCTAAACTTTTAGATAAATTGACTATGATACATTTTCATATTGGCTCTCAAATGGAAGATATAGCACCCATAAAACGTGCTCTTAGAGAGGCTGGAAATATCTATGCTGAGCTAAAGGTATTGGGTGCACAGTCTTTAAATAGTATAAATATTGGTGGTGGTCTTGCTGTTACTTATGCACAACACAGTGATGCAAAACTGCATAATTATTCCATCCAAGAGTTTTCTAGTTGTGTTATCTTTTTACTTGGTGAAATTATGGATGCTAAGGGAGTTAAACATCCTAATATTTTTACAGAGTCTGGACGTTTTGTTGTTGCCTCGCATTCTGTCCTTATAACACCTGTTTTAGAATTATTTACACAAGATTATCACGAAAATTTATTAAATCTTCAAGAAAAAAATCCTCCACTAATAGACGAGTTAAATGAACTCTATACACACATAAAACCTGATAACTGCATAGAATACTTACATGATGCACTCGACCATATAGAATCTCTACTAACACTCTTTGACCTAGGTTACATAAACCTTCAAGACCGTTCAAATGCAGAGATACTTGTACATAACATAATAAAAAAATCTTTAAGTTTAACATCTAAAATAAATGCAAATGAATTAAAGCAACTCCAAGTAAACCTTCAAGAACGTTATTTAATAAATGCTTCTATATTTCAAAGTTTGCCTGATTATTGGGGGCTCAAACAACATTTTCCGATAATGCCCATCCATCATCACACAAAAAAAGCTATGCGTGCAGCATCTATATGGGATATAACATGCGATAGTGATGGCGAGATAGGTTTTGATCCTGATAAACCACTATACCTTCATGATATTGATATAACAAAAGAGGATTATTTCTTAGGTTTTTTTAATGTTGGCGCATATCAAGAAGCATTAGGAATGAGTCATAACCTCTTTACTCATCCAAATGAATATACTATAAAGATAAATGACAACTCTTTTGAAGTATTAAATGAAGTGGAATCAAAAAGCACTCTAAATATCCTAAATTCTATTGGTTATGACAGCAATGAACTTTTAAGTAAACTTAAAACAGATCTACAAAAAAGTAGCTTTATTACAGAAAAAGGAAAAAGTGATACACTTCTAAAACTAGAGATCATCCTCACACAAAATGGTTATCTAAGAACAACAAGTTAAGGTGATTTATGGGACTGTACAAAGAGATAAAAGAAGACTTTTCAAATGCTTATAAGAATGATCCAGCTCTCAATTCTAAAATAGATTTTTTATTTAATTATCCCGGGGTTTGGGCTATAGCATGGTACAGACTAGCACATAAACTTCATACTGCTAACTTTAAGCGATTAGCTAGAATGATTATGGGTCTTACTCAGATTTTTACACACATAGATATACACCCAGCTGCTGTTATTGGCCAACGTGTTTTTATCGACCATGGAATAGGTGTTGTTATTGGTGAAACTAGTATAGTCGAAGATGATGTTCTTATATATCAAGGTGTTACACTCGGTGGAGTCTCACTTGATTGTGGTAAACGTCATCCTACCATTAAACAAGGTGCAGTTTTAGGTGCCGGAGCAAAGATTCTAGGAAATATAGAAATTGGTGAGTACTCTAAAATTGGTGCTAATTCTGTTGTAGTTAAAGAGGTTCCTCCTTGTTCTACTGCCATTGGTATTCCCGCTCATGTGATTGCTAAAGGGAGATGTAAAGATCCATTTATGCACAATATGCTTCCAGACATCAACAAAGAAATGTTTGAGTATATGCTTAAGCGTGTGGCTATACTAGAGCATATTTTAGTTGAAGATAACAAGGAACTACTAGAGAAAGACCTTGAACTAGAACAAATTTATGATTCTTTCATTAAATCTATGCAAAGTTAAAAATCCTTAGCTTACATATATTATTATTTTAGTATAATCACTTAATAATTTCACCTAAGGGTTTTTAATGTTAACTAACCGCATAAACACATTATCTGAATCAATCACAATCGCTATTACAACACTAGCTCAAGAGTTAAAAGCTCAGGGTAAAGATGTACTAAGCTTTTCCGCAGGCGAGCCTGACTTTGGTACACCTCAAGTTATAAAAGACGCAGCTATTGAAGCTATTAATAATGACTTTACAAAATACACTGCAGTTGATGGTATCGTTGCTCTTAAAGAAGCTGTCGCAGTAAAGTTAAAAAGAGATAATGGTTTAGAATATGCTCTAAATCAAATCATCGTAAGCAATGGTGCAAAACACTCACTATTTAACCTTTTTTCAGCAACTATTGATAAGGGTGACGAAGTAATCATTCCAGCACCTTATTGGGTTACTTATCCAGAACTTGTAAGATACTGTGGAGGTGATGTTGTTGAGATTCTAACTGATGACACTTCAGCATTCAAGATCACACCTGAGCAGTTGAAAAGTGCTATTACTCCTAACACAAAAATGTTAATTCTTACGAGTCCGTCTAATCCTACTGGAAGTGTTTACACAAAAGAAGAGTTAATTGCACTAGGAAAAGTTCTAGAGGGTACAAACATCATTGTAGCAAGTGATGAGATGTATGAGAAACTTATCTATGATGGTGAGTTTATATCTAGTGCAGCTGTAAGTCAAGATATGTTTGAGAGAACTGTTACTATAAATGGTTTAAGCAAGTCTGTAGCTATGACAGGATGGCGTTTTGGATATATGGCTGCTTTTAATACTGAACTTATTAAAGCTACAAAAAAACTACAGTCTCAAAGTACATCAAATATTAACTCTATCACTCAAATGGCAGCGATAGCAGGACTTGATGGTCGTGCCGATGTAGATATAGAGATGATGAGAAAAGCATTTGCTACTCGTCGTGATGAAGCAGTTGAATTGTTTAATGCCGTTAATGGTCTAAGTGTTTTAAAACCAGACGGTGCGTTTTACCTTTTTGTAAACATTAAAGAAGTCAGTAAGGATTCTCTTATATTTGCAAAAGACTTACTTGAACAAAAAGAAGTAGCTGTAGTACCAGGAGTAGCATTTGGATCTGAAGGTTATTTTAGATTCTCTTTTGCAACAGATATAGAGAGTATCCGTAAGGGAATTAAACGAATAGAAGAGTTTGTCAAAGACCTAACAGTGAGTACAGAAAAAAACTAAACTCCTCTCCCTTTTTTTAAAAAAAACTATATAAAGTCAGAACTTTAAGTTCTTATCTTTATATAAAAAGACTATCTTTATGAATTGTCTTTTAAGTTTTGGAGTGCTTTAATAACATCTGCTAAGTTATCCATTGGAATATGTACTTTCCATTCTGGGCTTTCAGCATTACCACTTAAAGATATACCAATACTTGTTACAGGATCACTGTCTTCACCGTAAGGTCTCTCTACTTTTGTTACAGAAATAACACCTTTTTTTGTTGAACTTAATGGAATTGTAGTCATATTTAAATATCCTTTATTTTATTTAATAAGTCTAGCTAATTTACCCTGAATTTTAAGCCATGCTCTATGATCCATAAAAGGAAATCCTGCAAAAACTTTACCACTCTCTTTTATAGTCTTAGTCACACCCGTACGTGCTGCAAAAGTATTAAAAGGTGCTATCTCTAAATGTCCGGCTACACCTGACTGTGCACCAAAAATGCTACTACGGCCAAGTTTTGAAGAACCAGCAAGTCCAGTTTGACCTGCTATAACACTATATTCACCAATTTCACAGTTGTGTGCAACATGCACAAGGTTATCTAAACGAGCCCCTTGCTTTATGAATGTAGTAGTAAATACTGCTCTATCTATTGAAGTGTTTGAGCCAATTTCAACATCATCTTCTATAACAACATTTCCAATATGATATATTTTTTTATGCTTACCCATTTTATCAGATGCAAAACCAAATCCATCACTACCCACAATTGTACCAGCATGAATAACACACGAGTTACCTACCTTGCAGTCTCTATAAATCACTACATTTGGGTAAAGAGTAGTATTATCACCAATTGTAGCATTTGAGCCTATGTACACACCTGGCATAATATTACAGTTTTTACCAACTATCGCACCATTTGCAAGTTCAGCCTTAGAAGATATACTACTACCCTCACCTACTATAGCCTTGGGTGATGAAGTGTCTTCTAAAGGTGGAGCGAACCTAGCACTAAGTATAGCCATCTGCCAATATGGTGCATCAACAACTAAAGCTACACAAGATGAAGGAATTTTGTCTAAAGTTGAGGAATTACAGATGATAGCAGCTGCATTTGACGAGGGAACCTCTTTTATATATTTAGCATTTGCAACAAAAGAGATTTCAGTTGCACTTGCTTCATTAAGTGTATTCATTGAAGTGATTTCTTTATCATCTCCATTGAATTCTGCACCTATAAGTTGTGCAATTTCACTAAGTTTCATAGTTGTTTATCTCTCTAGTGCCATAGCACCGCTTCTTACTATCTCTTTAGGGTTATAACGTTTAATCGCCTTGAGAAAATTATCAATGCGTTTTGGTTCATCTGTAACCATTGCAATGATAGTGTTCTCACCTGTGTTTATTATCTTACCATTGTAAGCTTCACAGAGGATATTTATATCACTAAGGTTTTCAGTGATAGGTATTTTAATCATAGCCATCTCTTTTTCAACCATATCTTCATGCTCATATACACGTAAAACTGGAATAAGCTTATGGAGCTGTTTGGTGATCTGCTCGATAACACGAACACTTCCTGCTGTTACAATAGTTAAGCGTGAATACCTACTATCAGGGATAGGAGCAACTGTTAAAGATGTGATGTTATACCCACGACCTGAAAATAAGTCAGTGATACGAGATAAAACACTCGCTTCATTGATAACAATTACTGAAACTACTCTTCTTTGATTCTCTTCAGTCATTACTTATCTCCTTTTTTCTCTAGTAACATCATGTTAAATAAGCTTCCACCTGATGGAACCATCGGCATAACATTTTCCATTCTATGTACGATTACTTCTATAAAAGCAACTATGTTTTTTTCAACGGCATCTTTAAGAGCAGCATCAAACTCCTCTTTAGTCTTAACTCTGTACCCTATTCCACCAAAAGCTTCAGCAAGTTTTACAAAGTCTGGTTGTACAGAAAGATCAGTTTCCGCATGGCGCTTATCATAAAAAAGTGTCTGCCACTGACGAACCATTCCAAGGAAGTTATTATTTAAAATAATGTTAATAACCGGTATTTTTTTTTCAACTGCAGTCATAAGCTCTTGAACATTCATAAGAATTGAGCCATCTCCTGTAAAGTTGATAGAAATTTTCTCAGGACTTGCGGCTTTAACACCAATAGCTGCTGGAAAACCAAAACCCATAGTTCCAAGTCCTGAAGAACTTACAAACTGACGAGGACGTGTAAATGGATAAAACTGTCCAGCCCACATCTGGTGCTGTCCAACATCCGTAGAGATATTTGCATCATCACCAAGAAGTTCACCAACACGCTTTATTACCCACTGGGGTTTAAGACGCTCAGAGTCTTCATGAAAAGTTAAAGGGTGCAATTCATCAAAGTTAATGATAGTCTCTCTCCACGATTCATAGTTCTCACTATCAATTTTCCCAACTTGTTCAAGCATATCAGAGACAACATTTTTAACATCACCGACTATTGGATAGTCTGCATTTACAAGCTTTGAGATAGATGCTGGGTCAATATCTACATGAATAACATCTGCATTTTTTGCAAATTCTGAAAGTTTACCTGTAACACGGTCATCAAAACGCACACCAAGACCAATAACTAAATCTGTCTCACTCATTGCCATATTTGATGCATAACTTCCGTGCATACCAAGCATACCTATAAGAAGTTTATCATCATAACTAAGAACTCCACGAGCCATAAAAGTTTCAACTGCAGGAATTCCTGTTTTTTGTATAAGCTCTCTTACTTCATAGGCTGCATTTGCATTAATGATACCACCACCAAGATAAAAAAGTGGACGTTTAGCCTTAGCTATCGCCTCTATCGCTTTTTTAATTTGACGAGGGTTACCTTTCGTATGAGGCTTATAAGTCTCTAAATCAAGTTCAATATCATAATCAAACTCTGCAATCTGCGCTGTTATATCCTTAGGAATATCAACATGGACAGGACCTGGACGACCCGTACGAGCTATATAAAATGCTTCTTTTAAGATACGAGGTAAATCTTTTACATCGGTTACAAGGTAGTTGTGTTTTGTGCATGAACGCGAAATACCTACAGCATCTATCTCTTGAAATGCATCTGTACCTATAAGACTCATAGGAACTTGTCCAGAGATAACAACTAAAGGGATAGAATCCATATATGCATCAGCTAAACCAGTTACTGCATTTGTAAACCCAGGACCAGATGTAATCATAGCCACACCAACTTTTCCACTTGCTTTTGAGTAACCCTCGGCAGCATGGACTGAAGCTTGCTCGTGACGATTTAAAATATGTTTAAATTTATCTTGTTTGTAAATTTCATCATAAACATTCATAATTGCCCCACCGGGGTAACCAAAAACTGTATCTACACCTTCAGCAATAAAAGCTTCAATGACCATTTGTGCACCACTAATCTGCATGAAAAGTCTCCTCTAAAAATTATAATTTTGTATATTACATGATTATACTAAAAAATAGCTATATTCAAGGTTAAAAGAGGAGGTATTATATAGACTCAATAGTCTAGGATAGATGTCACAATCATTGATGGTCGCCACATAAATCTAGAACCATGAGTAAGGTGTTCACATTTTAATTGCCTAGAAGGATATTTACTTTGAACAAGTATAAAGTGACTTTCTGTCTGTTCTTTAAGAGCAAAATATAACATATAGTTTTTTTACCCTTTTCAAGTGCTAATTGTAAAGCACCTTATCTGGCACTATCGTCAAGTTGAATTATATAACACCAAGCAGATTCAGCTGCTACATATGCCTTAAATTTCCTTTTTACAATCATTGTTAGAAGTAAAAATACAGATATCTTTCTATCATAACTACAAGTTACCACCAAGTCTTCATTTGAACTAAAGGCTATGTCACTGGTAATATCTATATTAACTGGAAAAGTAAATACAAGCTTACCACTTTTAATATCTCTGGAAAAAGTTTTTTCATCATTCCCACATGAAAATATATAACAATTCAAAGGGTCTAATTAAGACACGAGGCTTCACCATAATGTCTATCTACATTAGCAATACATTCTTTTGTTTTAGTATTATAAAGACAAGGTTATTTACAATCAGTAGTTAATCTTTCAAAATAAGGCCCATCCTTACTAAAAGAAACTATATTTGTTTTATAGTATTCATGTTTTACATTTACTTTAAATCCATCAATAAGACTTAACTCATGTGCTTTATTAATGCCTTTTCTTATAACATGCTACAATTCACTTAAATAACCCTCATCTTTTAGTACTTTTTCTATAGTTTTTTGATGCTCTTTACCCTTGGTTTCCATATGTACAGTAACACTCGCATCACCATAATCAAGAGATACGGATATTCTGTCATAAGCTATATGCACAATATTAGCATTAAGATTTTCTAAAATCTCTGTAAAACGCATAAGAGAACCAGGTTTATCAATAAGTGTAACTGTTAGTTTCATTTTTCTATGTGATTTAAGCAGTCCCTTCTCTATAATTACAGAGAGTAGAGTAACATCCATATTTCCACCACTGAGAACTACAGCAATTTTTTTGTTCTTTATGTCTGGAAGTTTATTGTGAAGGAGTGCAGCTACACCAACAGCTCCTGCACCTTCAACAACAATTTTTTGCTTTTCAAGTAAAAATAAAATTGCGCTCGCAATCTCTTCATCATCTACACTAATAATCTTATCTACATTTTTTAGTGCATAAGAGAGGGTAACATTAGATGTATCACGAACAGCAATTCCATCAGCAATAGTTCTAACATGAATACTATCTACTGCTGTTTTTTTATCATATGACTCTTTAAACGCAGGAGCACCACAAGCACTCACCCCGATGACTTCTATCTTCGGGTTAATTGCTTTAATAGCTTCACTCATACCAGCTATAAGTCCACCCCCACCAACAGGAATAATAATAGCGTCTAGAGACTCACATTTTTCTAAAATCTCTAGAGCAACTGTACCTTGACCTGCTATAACTTCTGTATCTTCAAAAGGATGTATAAATGTGAGAGCATGTTTATCTGCATACTCTCTTGCATATGCATAAGCTTCATCATAATTAGCACCATGTAAAATCACTTCTGCACCATAATACTTTACACCATTTACCTTAGTAAGAGGTGTTGATTCAGGCATAATAATAATAGCATTTGTATCAAACTTTGAAGCAGAAAGTGCTACACCTTGTGCATGGTTTCCAGCACTTGCAGCAATAATACCAGATGCATGTTGCTCAGGAGTTAAAGAAGCTATTTTGTTATATGCACCCCTTATTTTAAAAGCACCTGTTACCTGTAAGTTTTCTTTTTTTAAATACACCTCACACTCACACAGTTCACTGAGGTAAGGTGCTAAAGCTAAAGGTGTGTTTACAACTACATCTTTTATTCGCTCCCTTGCTTCATATATCTTTTCTAAATTTAACAATGATTACTCTCTTATAAATTTCTATGTTCTACCATAGAACAGTGATTTTGCACTACTTTCATACCAGCTTTTAAAGCCATATCTGCCGCTTCGTTATTTACTATATCTTTTTGTGCCCAAAATACTTTTATATCACCACGAATGATAGATTCTTTGGCTACAGCAACAAGTGCCTTTGGTTTTCTAAATATATTTACCATATCAACATTAAATGGAATTTCTTCAAGACTTCTATAAACTTTTTCACCTAAAATCTCATCCTCTTTTGGATAAATAGGAACGATTTTATATCCTACTTCTTGTAAGTACTTAGCAACTCGGTGACTCGCTTTACTCTCATCCGGAGAAAGACCAAAAACAGCAATGGTTTTAATGCTCTCAAAAATTTCTTTTATTTCTTGTTTATTTGAATTAATAGTTGGAAACTCGCACTCCATCCTATATCCTTTTAAAATTATATTTATCTGATTATATCAAAAAAATCATGAACCACAATGGATATCAGGAAAGTTTTCTACCATCTGTGTATAGCTAGTGTATGTTTTTAATGCTCTTATTGCTTGGGGAAGTAGTTCTACATATAATTTCTATAAATCAAATTCATTTTCTTCAAGTTCAAATACTAACTGTTTATAGTGAGGATTAAACATTGCATCTACATCCTTTTTCTTTCCTCTTGCATCTATTTTGTATCAACCATATTTTTTTAAATATACTGTGCATAAACCATATAAAGAGTAACCATCCTAATGGTACTCGCTACTGGAGAGTCTTTGATAAGAAAATGCAGTAGGTATATTATTAGCATGTAAAAAAGCTGCTATAAAGTATAGACTTAGAATAACACTACCCTATTTTATGTTTTAAAACATCACTAGCCTTGTATGTAGTGGTACGATCTTTATAAGTCTTCACTATGGTGTGTTTCATCTCTGATTAATATAAAACAGTTTCTTAATATCTTCTCGTTATCAGAGCATCCTTGACTCAAAGTCTGTACTGGTTTTTCCACCGCAGAATCCAAAAATCAAGATATTCAATATTCTCTAAATACTTTGTCATATCTTCACTCATATTTTTTCTCCTGTCCTAGACGATACAATGCAAAATCATACTTCAAAGGGTCATTTTTATCAAAACTTTTTAGCTTTTTTGTGAGCTCAATTGCAGCTTCTAAATCATAAGTCTTGCGTTTAAGTAAGCTTAGTTTATGCCCAACTTTAAATGTATGTGTATCAAGAGGCATAATTAAATCAGCCCTATCAACACCAGTCCATAAACCCATATCAATGTTGTCATCTCTCACCATCCATCTCAAATACATCATCCAACGCTTTAATGCACCAGCACCTTTTGTTTTTTTTGTCACCTTACCTACAAGAAAATTATACCCTTGTGTTTTATGAGTATTTAAAGAAAGTATCTTTGATATACAGGCATTTATCCCATCTACTAAATTTTTATTAACATTGTAAGCCTCTTTAAAGACCGACTCTAAACTTGTCTCTGCGTTTAAACGTTTGAGAGCTATAAAAAGTGCTATAATATCCTCAGCTTTTTGAAAACGATAATAATGATTTTGAAGTCTCTCTTGGATTCTTACATCATCAGTTTTGAGTAGTTCAAAATCAAGTGAATTTAAAAACTTTACTATCTGTTTTACATTTCCATAGGAGAACAGTGCACAAATAAGAGCAATAGTGGGGTCATTATATCTATGTGCCACCATAATGGGGTCTAAGTTGTTTTCATTTATTTCAGCTAGAGAGTTGCGCTTAAGCACCTCTTCATCTAGTCTTTTTTTTATATTCATCTAGACTAAAAGTTGGTAAAGTTTTTTTCGTTCACTTGAACCTGCAATATTGAGCTGTTTTCTATACTTTGCGATAGTCCGTCTAACCATCTTAACTTTAAACCTCTCTTCAATTAAAGCAAGTAGTTTCATGTCACTCAGTGGTTTTAACCTAGTCTCTTCTTTTACTAAACCAATCAGAAACTCTTTTATAGCAGCATTACTTACATCTTCATCTATAGCCGTAGTAAAGAACTCTTTCATAGCTAAGGTTCCTCTATCACAAGCGATATACTTGTTAGCAATCGCCCTCGAAATAGTTGAAGGATTATGTCCAAATTCATCTGCAAGTGTTTTAAGTGTAAGTGGCATTATTTGTCCACCTGTAAAAAACTCATATTGGTATTCAACTATCATCAGTCCAACTTTATATAATGTTGCTTTTCGCATATCAAGAGCATCTACAAGAGACTTTGCTTCTTTAATCTTTTGGCTTATAAACTCATGCTTAATACCATAGTTTGTATCTATCTTTATGGTTGGATAGTAGGCATCATTTAGTTTTACTTCTATATTTTTATCATCATTAAAAAATATCATCAAGTCTGGAATTATTTGAGCAGACTCTTCTTGATACTCAATGTTTGGTGGATTTTTAAAAGTAGAGAGCACATGCATAACTTCAGAAAAATCTTTATGTTTTGCATAAGAATGAATCTCTTGCATATTATTAACCACTGTAATTGCAAGAGAGTATGCACTATCACTTATCTCTGCACTATCAAGCTGAAAGACAAAACACTCTGCTAAATCCTTAGCCCCTATTCCAAGTGGTTCAATATGAGCAAAACGCAGTCTCGTTTTTTCAAACATCTCTAAAGAGATATGATACTTTTGACAAAAACTCTCGCTATCGCCCTCATAAAATCCTAATTCATCTAAATTTTCTATCACATACTGTGCTATATCTTGAGAGATAGGAGTTGGAAAAAGTGGTGCCTCCAGTTGTTCATCTAGAACTTCGTAGAGTGTACGATGTTGTATTGTAAGTGCTTCAATCTGCTCTGTTCTTGAGTTACTTACAGCACGTGAGATAATCTTACGAGGAATTTTTTCTTCAAAGTTTTCTTCATAACCTGATTCAACTTCTACTAAAGGATTTGCTTCTATAAAAGGAGCCATTGCCTCGCCTAAATCAGATAAAGAGGAGTGTAAAATGGGGAGCCAATTACGTAGTGTGTTTGAGAGTTTGTGTTTATTCTCTACTAACTGTGTTTGTCTTAATGCTCCCATTATTTATTTCATCCCTTAAAGCTTAAAGTTTTCACCAAGATAATACTTACGCACATCTTCGTTCTGTCCTATCTCGTCACTCGTACCATGTGCTAAAAGCTCACCCGATTTAATAACATAAACTCTGTCACAAACATCTAAAGTTTCACGAACATTATGGTCTGTTATAAGAACACCAATATCATAAGATACTAGCTGCTTTATTACCTTTTGAATATCCATAACAGCAATAGGGTCAACTCCGGCAAAGGGTTCATCTAGTAAAAGAAACTTTGGTTCGCTTACAAGTGCACGTGCAATCTCAACACGACGACGCTCTCCACCAGAGAGTGAGATACCCTTACGGTAACGAATAGGCTCAATGTTAAACATATCTAGGAGTTCTAAGATGCGTTTTTCCTGTGCCTCTTTACCTTTTATACCAACTTCTGCTGCTATCATTAAGTTATCTTCTACACTTAAATCTTTAAAGATAGATGCCTCTTGTGGTAAATAACCTATTCCCTTAATCGCTCTCTGGTGTAAAGGCATATCAGATAAGTTCTCCCCATCAAAAAAAACCTCACCCCCACTCGCTTCGACAAGTCCACATATCATATAAAAAGTGGTAGTTTTCCCAGCACCATTGGGTCCTAAAAGTCCTACAACTTCTCCACTAGAGACTTCAAGGCTTATACCCTTTACTATTTCTAAATTTTGTATCTTTTTTCTTAAGTCTACTGCTTTAAGAGTGTGCATACTCCACCTCATATTCTCTCTCTGTATCAGAAATTTTTTGTATTTTTATGACTGTTGTAGGTATCCCCGCACTATTTAGTAGTGCGACAAGTGCATCATCACCCCATTCTACAAAATGCAGACCTTCCTTATCTAACTCTTCAAGCATACCAAGAGAGATAAAATGCTCGAGTCCATGGTTATATAAATCATAGTGAAAGATACTTGAACCATAGCACTGTTGCAAAGAAAAAGTTGGTGATGTAACTACATCAGCTATACCCAATGCTTTTACAACAGCCCGAACTAGTGTAGTTTTGCCAGCAGCTAAGTCACCTTGAAGTATCACTACACCCGTCTTCACATTTTTAATTAGTTCTCTTGTCAGAGAAAACAGCCTATCTTCGCTAAGTTTATATGTCTTCATAATTTATTACTCACTTCTATTATTTGCTTAATTTTTTTATTTCCTCTTTTGTTTCTAAGAGCTTCTCTCGCCATTTCCATACCATCTTGCATATCACGAGCAAGACCATCTACTAGTAGTGCAGCTGCTGTGTTTATAAGTACTATATCTCTTTGTGCATCAGTAGAAGTTCCATCAAAAATATGACGAAGGATATTTGCATTTTCTTTGGCTTCTCCACCCATAATTGCTTTAAGTGGCATTTTCCGTATCTTACAAGTTTCAGGGTCTATCTCAAACTCATGGACTATGCCATTATAAAGACGCGAGGCATACGTAATATCACTAATGCTTATCTCATCCATTCCTTCCTTAGAACTCACTACCATAGCTGAAGTAGCACCATTTATTTTTAAGGCTTCAAGCATCTTAGGAACGAATGCTTTATCAAAAACTCCAAGCATTAACTTTTGAACTCCTGCCGGATTTGTAAGTGGTCCTAAAATGTTAAAAATTGTCTTATCGGGGATAGATTTACGAATAGGCATTATAAACTTCATTGCAGGATGGTGATTTTGTGCGAACATAAAGGTAAAACCTGTTTCTTCAAGTAGTCTAGCACTATTTTCTATGCTCAAATCAAGTCGTATACCAAGTGCTTCAAACATATCTGCACTACCACTTTTTGAAGTGATAGAACGACTTCCATGTTTTGCAACAGTCGCCCCACATGCAGCCACTAACAGTGCAACAGTAGAAGATATATTAAATGAACCTATCTTATCTCCACCTGTTCCCACTATATCTAATGCTGTAGCTCTTATTACTTCTTGTATAGGCAAAGGGATAGCAAAACTTCTCATCACATCTGCAGCTGCAGCAATAGTATTCACTGAGGTGTTTTTATCAAGAGTTAGTCCAATAAGAAACTCTCGCATCTGAGTGTCATCCATTTCATGGTTAAAAAGTGAGGTGAATTCTATCTTTGCTCTCTCATAAGTCATCCTAACTCCTTTATGTATTCATGCTGTAATGATTTCGGTGTTGACTTTGTTGTGGGAAGAGCTAGTACTTCATACTTTTTAGAACTCTCTAGGTAATTAATCGTGATGATATTACCTATCTCGACATTTTTACTTGGTTTTACAAGCACACCATTGATCTCTACAACTTTGTTCGTCAGCATATCTTGTGCTACAGAACGACGCTTTGTAATATTCACTGAATTTAAAAACTTATCTATTCTCATTGTTTGACTTTTCAAATTAATTTTTATTTATTGTAGTGTGATTAAACTGAAAGAAATGTAAGACGGTGTAAAAGTTGGAACATATTTTGCACTATTTTATTGAAGTATAGTTTTTAGGGATCTTTTAAGTGATAAAACTACTACTATTTAAGAATATAAACTTGGGTTCTCTTTAATTTGAAGTAGTTTATTTTGCATCAGTTATGGAAACAGAGTCTGTTACTAATAGATAACCTTGAATGTAACTAGACTCATCTTGAAGTAAAAATTCGAGCTGTGCCTGTTCCTTTCATCAGAAAGTTACTTTACATACTCCACTTATTTTTTGTCGAAGTATCAAAACTTGAAGTGTTATGGTCTATTATGCTGATAAAACTCTGCAAAGCCTACTTTTGTTAAAGGTTTAGAAAAAAGGAAACCTTGATACAAGTCACAACCAAGTTCCATTAAGTATTCTCTTTGATACTCCTCTTCAACACCTTCAGCAACAGTAATAAGATTAAAGTTTTTAGCTATATCTATGATAGTTTTAACTAATGAGGCTTCTTTAGCACCTGAAATTTTAGATACAAAAGATTGGTCAACTTTTAGCTCACGAATAGGAATTTCTCTAAGATAACTAAGAGATGAGTAACCAGTACCAAAATCATCCATAGAGAATGTAATGTTATACTTGCCTAAGGTGTTTATGACATCAATAAGGTTAGCTAAATTGTTAG
>Ga0208468_1000330_pt1 | contig 14867 bp, 17 predicted proteins | sample DeeseametaMP0960_FD_184198 | JGI IMG/M metagenome (GOLD analysis project Ga0208468, IMG submission 184198) | Marine microbial communities from the Deep Indian Ocean - MP0960 (SPAdes) | ecosystem: Environmental > Aquatic > Marine > Oceanic | place: East of Madagascar, South Indian Ocean... | reverse complement strand
GATTTGTGTGCATTTGGATTCCCCGTTGTTCAAAAAGCAAAACTTGAAGGGTATGACGGCAACGGTGTGATGATGCTTAAACGTCCAGAGGATGTACAAAATGCCATCAAAGCTGAGTCTTTTATAGAAGAGCTTGTAGATATAGATAAAGAACTAGCAATTATCGTAGCAAGAAACATGGAAGGCCAAATCAAATGTTACCCTGTAGTAGAAATGCTTTTTGATGATAGAACAAACATCTGCGATATCGTAATGGCACCTGCTAAAATCTCTAAAGAAATAGAAGAAAAAGCAGTTGAGATATCTACAAAATGTATCGAAATTCTTGATGGTGTTGGTATCTTTGGAGTTGAGCTTTTCTTAACAAGGTCTGGTGACATACTCGTAAATGAAATCGCTCCAAGACCTCATAACTCAGGACACTATACTGTTGAAGCATGTGCAACCTCACAGTTTGAGCAGATCATTCGAGCCGTTACAAACCTACCTCTTGGTTCTACAAAACTACTCTCTCCATCTGTCATGGTAAATTTACTTGGAGAAGAAGGTTATGCTGGTGAGCCATTTATTGATGGGATTCACGATGCACTAGAGATTCCTGAACTTTCATTTCATTTTTATGGAAAAACTTTTACGAAACCATTTAGAAAGATGGGACACATCACAGTTTTAGATGATGACCTAGACAAGGCTTTAGAAAAAGCGATGAAAGCCAAAGATATATTAAAAATTAAAGGAAGTAAAAAGATATGAGTAAAGCATTAGTTGGAATTATAATGGGGAGTGACTCTGACCTTCCAGTTATGAGTGCTGCTATCGCTATGTGTGAAGAGTTTGGTATCGCTTATGAAGTAGATATCGTATCTGCACATAGAACACCTGAAAAACTTGTAGAGTATGCTAAAAGTGCACAGGATAGAGGTCTTGTAGTCATCATAGCTGGTGCTGGTGGTGCCGCACACTTACCAGGAATGGTAGCAGCTGAAACTGCACTACCTGTTATCGGTGTACCTGTGAGAAGCTCATCTTTAGATGGTATGGATTCACTTCTTTCTATCGTTCAGATGCCTGGTGGTGTTCCTGTTGCAACTGTCGCTATAAATGGTGCAAAAAATGCAGGAATACTTGCAGCTCAAATCATCGGTGCGATGGATAATTCTCTAAGAGAAAAGATTACAGCATATAAACTAAATATGAAAGCTGAAGTAGAAAAAAAGTCCAAAAAGCTAAGTGCAATAGGTTACAAAAAATACTTAGAACAAATGCCTAAAAAGTAACTCTATGAAAAAAATAATATCTGATATACATAACGGCATACAAAACAGTCGAAAAACAATTGAATTTCTTCAAAAAAATAGTAAATGGACTTGGATTGGAGACTACCCTGTCTCAGTTGTTAACGAAGTCACTAGAGTTACAGATGAGGTAACTTTAAAACAGCTAAAAGAGATAAACTTCTTTGATGAAAATGGTTTTTCTAAACACTCTTATACAAAAGATGAGATAAAACTCTTAAAGAAAAATGCACCGAGTACCATTAAAACTGCTTATCTTCTTTGTCTCAAGAAACAACGAAGTGGGGATTTTAATTTTTTAGAAAAGTTTCCTCATGATAGATGGAAAAAAGTTACAGATGAAGAAGATAATTTTGAAGCACTAGTTGAGTTTTCAAAATTTACTACTGATGATGATAGTAAAACAATTGAAACTGCACTTCGTGACATTATGAGAAGTTCAAAAGAAATACCATCGCTTAAATGCATCGGTTTTGTGTGGATAGTCACTCTTCCTAAGACTATAAATATAGTTGATATACTAGAACACTATTTTAGTGACAACCATATATTTGTCGAAGCAGGACGAAAGGTTACCTATATCGCATGGGGTGATATGCTTGCAAACATTAATATGAGATACTTTGTTAATACTCCTTAAACCTACATTTTGATATAATCACTACCATTAATATAAACAATAGGAATTTTAGTGATTACATTAAAAGAAGCTCTTACACTTAATAAAGACGAACTTAAGAAATTTAAAGATGATTTAAAAGCTAAAATAGAAGCTAACCCTGAACTAAATGCATACATTGATGTGAAAAATGTTGGAGAAGGTGTACCTATTGCCATTAAAGACAACATTCAAGTTCAAGGCTGGTCTGTAACTGCTGCTTCAAATATCCTTCAAGGTTATATCGCTCCATATAATGCAACTGTTATAAATAAACTTACAGATGCTGGACTTTCTCCTTTTGGCCGTGTTAATATGGATGAGTTTGCTATGGGTTCGACTACTGAGTCTAGCTTTTATGGTAAAACACTTAATCCCGTAAATCCTGAGTATGTTCCTGGTGGAAGTTCTGGTGGATCTGCTGCAGCTGTAGGTGCTGGACTTGCTATTGCCGCACTTGGTAGTGATACTGGTGGCTCTATCCGTCAACCTGCTGCCTTTTGTGGAATAGTAGGAATGAAACCTACCTATGGTCGTGTTTCACGTTTCGGCTTAGGGGCATATGCTTCAAGCCTTGATCAAATTGGTCCACTAACACAAAATGTAGAAGATGCTGCAATTTTGTATGACATAATTAGTGGTTCATGCGAAAAAGACTCTACAAATGCACAAAGGGATGATAAAGTAACTCCATCTTTAAATGCAGATAGAAAGCTTCGAATCGCTATTTTACCAGACTACTTAGAAAATGCAAACCAAGATATAAAAGATGCCTATGCAAAAGCTATAGAAGCACTTAAAGCACAAGGTCACACTATAGTAGAACACGAGATGAAAGACTCTAAGTTTGATATCTCAGCTTATTATATAACTGCGACTGCTGAAGCGACTACAAACCTTGCTCGTTATGATGGTATCCGTTATGGTAACCGTGTTGAAGGTAAAAACCTAGAAGATACTTTTGTGCAAACTCGTAGTAATGGTTTTGGTGATGAAGTTAAACGCCGTATCATGTTGGGTAATTTTGTACTTTCAAGTGGATATTACGAAGCTTATTATGTAAAAGCACAAAAAGCACGTCATATCATCAAAGACAACTATGCGAAAATATTTGAAGATGTTGACTTGATTCTCTCACCAGTTGCACCAACTGTAGCTCCAAAATTTGGTGAACTTGCAACTCCTATGGATATGTACCTTAGTGATATTTATACTATTAGTGTAAATCTTGCTGGTCTTCCAGGTCTTTCACTCCCAGTTATGAAAAATGCCGATGGTATGCCAGTTGGTTTACAACTCATAGCTTCTGCTTATGATGAGCAGACTCTTTTTGATGGTTCACTCTCACTTGAACGCGAGCTAAACTACAAAGCATAATGCTCTAGACTTTCATACACACCATCCATATATTTTCCGTATTAATTTACAGAGGATATTGATTTATTAAGAGAGATAGTTATCACTTATGGACAAGGTTATTTTTAACCTCTTAATGATTAGTTATAGTCATTAAAGAATTACTTTTACCTCTTTTTTAGCACAATATAGATATAATCCAAAAATTTTAAAGGATGACCATGAGAATTCGTAAACGCGCCCTAACATTTGAAGATGTACTTTTAGTACCTCAATATTCCGAAGTTCTTCCAAAAGAAGTATCACTAGAAACAAAATTAACAAAAAATATTAGCCTTAAAATCCCTATGGTATCTGCTGCAATGGATACGGTTACCGAGTACCGAGCTGCTATTGCAATGGCTAGACTTGGTGGGATTGGTATTATCCATAAAAATATGGATATTAAGAGACAATGTAAAGAAGTAATTAAAGTAAAGAAATCTGAGAGTGGTATTATTATTGATCCAATTTTTGTATATCCTGATGCTACTTTAGCTGATGCAGAAGTTCTAATGAGTGAGTATAAAATCTCTGGTGTTCCAGTTGTTGACGGTCATAATAAACTGCTTGGTATTCTTACAAATCGTGATATGCGTTTTGAAAAAGATATGAAAATGCTTGTAGTGGATGCAATGACTGCTATGCCACTTATCACTGCAACCAAAGGGATTGACCTTGATGATGCTGCTGATATCATGCATAAAAATAAGATAGAAAAACTACCTATTATTGATGAAGATGGTTTATTAAAAGGTCTTATCACTATCAAAGATATCAAAAAACGCATAGAGTATCCAAACTCAAACAAAGACTCTTTTGGTCGTCTTGTTGTTGGTGCTGCTATTGGTGTTGGTCAATATGACCGTGCCAAAGCACTTGTTGATGCTGGTGTTGATGTTTTAGTTCTTGACTCAGCACATGGGCATTCAAAAGGAATACTCGATACTGTTCGTAAGATTAAAGAGACAATGGAAGTAGATGTTATAGCTGGTAATATCGCAACTGCAGAAGCTGTTCTTGCTTTAATAGAAGCTGGGGCTGACGCAGTTAAAGTTGGAATCGGACCAGGGTCTATCTGTACAACTCGTATAGTTGCCGGTGTTGGTGTTCCACAAATTTCTGCTATTGATGAGTGTGCTGAGGCTGCTCGTCCTTTTGGTGTTCCTGTTATCGCTGATGGTGGTATCAAATACTCAGGAGATATTGCTAAAGCTCTTGCTGTTGGTGCCTCATGTGTTATGGCTGGTTCATTACTTGCAGGAACTGAAGAAGCTCCTGGTGAGACTATTATGTTTCAAGGTCGCCAATATAAATCATACCGTGGTATGGGTTCTATCGGAGCTATGCAAAAAGGTTCAACTGATAGATATTTTCAAGAAGGAACTGCTGCTGATAAGTTAGTACCAGAAGGAATTGAAGGTCGTGTACCTTTTAGAGGAAGTATCGCTGGAATCGTTCATCAAATGATGGGTGGTCTTCGTGCTTCAATGGGTTACTGTGGAAGTGAAAATATGACTGTGTTCTGGGAGAAATCTGAATTTGTAGAGATCACATCTGCTGGGCTTAAAGAGTCTCATGTTCATGATGTTATCATTACACAAGAAGCTCCGAACTACCACGTTTAGTATTTAATAGAGAGACTTTATAAGTTTCTCTTTATCTACTAAGTCTTTTGCTTTACCAATATCTACACTTTTAGCAGCACTAGAATAATCACCTTGCTATAATACTGTAGCAGCCTTTGTTTTGTTCACTGAAGCACTCGCGTTATCTTTCTCAACTGATGCAGTAACACCATCCATATCAAAAACAAATAGACTACAACTTGCTAGAATCACACTTAATTATGTATAATAATCAATATTAAAAATAATAAGGAACTTAAACTTTGAACAATATTAGATATGCAGGTTTTAGTATTCGCTTTATTGCTTCACTACTTGACACTATTTTTCTAGCACTTCCAACTGGAATACTTATATATTTTTTGAGTGATGGAAACTGGTTTGACTTTTCTCACTACAAACATAATGTTATAATGGCAATGAGCGCGAATACCAATGCCCTAGACTCTTTCCCTCAAACTTCACTAAGATGGGAACTACTCTTTGAAGTATCTATTTTACTAATCACAATGTTATTTTGGAAAAGGTATAAGGGTGCTACACCAGGAAAAAGGTTTGTTCATATAAAAATTGTTGATGCAAAAAGCTTTGATGATATCACAAACAAACAAGCGATTACCCGTTCTATTGGTTATATCGCTTCTACATTTTCTTTTTTGATCGGCTTTATAATGGTAGTATTTAGAGATGACAAAAGAGGTCTACATGACCTCTTAGCTGGTACTGTAGTTATTTATGACGAAGTGTCTTGATTCTCTTCTAAAGAAATTTCCTCTTTTTCGCTAAGAAAAAAGCTATCTATACTTATATTTTTAAATGCTGCATTTAAAGATGTAAAAAGTTGTGGAAAATCTAACTCCATTTTATTAAGCATTATCTTCATATTCGCTCTTGCATGAGGCATTTTTACATCAAAACGCATAGCAGGACAGGCTTCATCACCTATGGCAGCAATACCATTATCAACAACAAAAGCACGGAGTTGGCGTTCTCTCATCTGAATAAGTGGACGAATAACTACAAGTCCGTTGGCAGCTGTATATTTAGGTGCTAAACTTCTCATCTGGCCATTGTAAATAAAGTTCATAAAAAAACTCTCAGCAGCATCATCAAGGTGATGTCCTAGAGCTACTTTATTACATCCTAATTCTAAGGCTACACTATAAAGATAACCTCTTCTCATACGAGAAAAGAAACTGCAAAATGAAGAGTTCTTACGAATCTTTTCTTTTGCAAGTTCATATGTCTTAGTATCTTTGATTATGTGTTTGATACCATTTTCTGCACAATGCAAAGCTAGTGCAGAATAGTCTTCTCCCATTCCATAAGAGATAGTCACAGCGATGAACTCAAATGCAAATGGAGCACGTCTCTGCTGTTCTTTCATGGAATGAATCATAGTAAGGGAGTCTTTACCACCTGAGAGGCCTATAAGTATCTTATCGCCCTCTTCTATAAGTTTAAACTCTGCATTAGTCTTGCCTAGTTTTGACATAATCTTTTTTGAAAGTTTAATGCTCATTATTTACTTATTACCTTATCAACCATTTTCATAATAAATTCTGCACTAATAATGGCACTTGACTCCATAAACTCATCAAAAGAAAAACTAGCATCAGTATCTGCTGTGTCACTTATAGCACGAAGGATGAAAAAAGGTATATTAAGTGCATTACAAACAACGGCTACACTTCCACCTTCCATTTCTAAAGCGTCTGCATTAAAGTGTTTTACTATATTTGCTTTCACTTTTTCATCATGAACAAACTGATCTCCAGTAGCTATTACACCTTCTATAACATTCTTACCAAGTTCATCTGCAACTTCTTTTGAAAGTGCCAATAAGTCCTTATCTGTCTCAACAAATACTGAACCCTCTGGAACATAACCCATAGGATGACCAAATACAGTGATATCTAAATCATGTTGAGAGAGTTTTGTTGCAACTATCAAATCACCAATTTTAAGCTCAGGGTTTATACCACCCGCTACACCAGAAAAAAGAAGTACCTCACAAGAAAAATGTTCTATCATTGTTGTCGCAGTAAGTGTAGAGAAAACTTTACCAATTTTAGAGTATGCTACAACAAGTTCAACACCATTGTATGTAGCTTCATAATATTTGTTACCTGCATACTCTGTTGTTTTATATGTACCAATCTTTTTTAGTATTGGAGCTACTTCTTCAGGCATTGCACCCATAATTGCTATTTTCTTCATTTTAAACCTCTACTGTTTTTATAATTTTTTTAAAGTTCTCTTGTTGATGCTGGATATTTCCTAATGCATCAACTGTACAAGAGCCACCCCAAAAACCAAGTCCATCTTCAAAACCTACACGATTTACAAAAATAAGTTTGGCAGAGCACTCTTTTGCCACTGTTTTAATAATATCATACCACTGTCTTTGAATCTCTAATCCATCATCACTAAAACCACGAGCTGGAGATGCAACAAGTGCTATGATAATATCAGGATTTGTTTCTATGAGGTCATGATGAACATCTTTATGCCAAAGATCTTCACAGATAACCATAGATATTGATTTTCCATCAACTGAAAAACTCTCGAAGATATTACCTGCTTTAAAATAACGAGCTTCTTCAAACATTCCATAATTTGGAAGATGTACCTTATTATGTCTACTTATAAACTCACCCTTGGAGAAATAAAGAGCTACATTTCTAAAATGACTCTCACCTTTAAATGCAGCACCAACAACTATATCTATATCTTTACTCAAGTTTCTAAGTACATTTAACTCATCAAGGCTCCAAGCATCTTCACTCAGTTTGTCTTGAAGCATATACCCACTTAAAGAAAGTTCAGGAAAAACTATCAAGTCACTGCTATCTTTAACACTATTTATAGTTTTAATTATATCAGCTAAATTAGTTCTATTTAACTTAGGTGATATTTGGGCAAGTGTAACTCTCATATTATGAGCAGATTTCCTCTTTTACTTTTTCTAAAGATGCCATATCAGAGATATTTAATGTTTTTAACTCTTTTGCAATTCTTCTATTAAGACCTTTAAGTGTAATACCATTTCCAAACTCTATCGCCATATCAAGTTCAGGTACTACAGCTAAAATAGACTGCTTATACTTTACAGGTTTAACAAGTTGATCTTTAAGAAGAGCAACTGCCTGCTCTTTTGAAGAGTATTTCTCAGTAGTTACATTTGATATGATAGGAGCACAAAAATTATCTTTAACCATATCTCTCATTAACTCAGCTAAAGGCTCTTGAGCTACACTTAAAAGCTCACAATGAGATGCTACTGACATATCAAGTAAGATGGCACGTTTTGCCCCAGCATCTTTAAAAATTTGCTCTAATGAAGCTAAATCATCTTTGATTCCTGCAACAACTAGTTGACCATCTTGATTATAGTTTGCTGGCCATACTTTCTTACCTGCATTTAAAGCATCAGCACATACTTTTTCAACACTTTCATCGTCAAGTCCAACTAAAACCATCATACCTGCATTTACACTATTACAAGCTTCTTGCATTAATAAACCACGTTTATGTACAAGTTCAACAGCATCTACATAATCAATAGCTCCACTTGCACATAAAGCTGAGAACTCACCTAAAGAGTGGCCTAAAAACATAGTTGGTTTAACATCAGGACAAACATCAGTAAAAAGTTTATAAGCTATCATCTGTACTAATAGAATGGCAGGCTGAGTATAAGCTGTTTGACCTAGTTTCTCATTTTCTTCAAAAATTAATTCTTTAAAATCAACACCAATTCTCTCTCCAGCTTTAGCGAACATTTCCCTAGCTATTTCACTGTTTTCGTAAAAATCTTTTCCCATTCCAACTGCCTGAGAACCTTGTCCTGCAAAAATCATTGCTATTTTACTCATTTATTTTCCTTATAAATATTGTTTATTGTCTGCGATTTTTTTTCTTAATGTATTTCTATTTAAGCCAAGTTTATCAGATAACTGTAACTGTGACCCAAACCTATCAAGTCCTGCTCTAATTAAAGGAACTTCATAAAGGTAGAGATATTTTCTATAATCACTTTGAGAGCCTATTCTTTCATGTAAATAATTTTCAATAATTTGCATCAGTTCTTTATCTTGAATATCTTGATGTAAATAACTCACCATAACTTGACGCTTTAATGATTTAGCATTTTGACTTAAATCAGGTATAAACTCAGCTAAATTAATTTTTTTCTTACCACCAAAAAGTGTTACTGCCTCTACTTCAAATAATTTTATTAACAATTCTACATCTTCTTTGCGGTTTTCTAAAGATGGAATATCAAATTTAACACTAAATAAATCATCAATAAATTCATTTGAAAAAGTTTGTTTAGATGTGGCTACAACTCTAACTTGTTTTTCTTTAATAGTCTGTATGAGGCGTTTAAGGTTTGGAGAATTTTCAATGTTAGTAATGATGAGTTCACTACAACTGTCTAAGCTGACAAGTAACTCATCAAAATGTAATGCATCAACAAAAGATGCATCTGGAAGTATAAATGAAGCTAAACACTTTTTACCAACCCCAGTTTCACCCATAATTAAGGCATTAACATTTAAGGTTTTTAAAAGTGTGGCTGTTTTAAGAGCCTGATATGAAGCTTCGCAAGCAGTTACGAAATTAGTGGCAACCACAACCTGTTCCACAGCTTTCACCCTCAGCAGGTTTATTTTCAGCTGGCACACCAGTCATCACTTCATCAGCAGTAGCATCTCTAATGCTGTTAACAGTGACATTAAACATTAATGTTTTTCCAGCTAAAGGATGATTAAAATCAATAGTTACAGTCTCTCCACCAAATTCTTTTACAGTTACTTGTGTAGTTCCACCATCTTCAGATTGACCATAAAGTGTCATACCAAGTTCTAATTGAACTCCAGCGAACTGATCAGCAGGAACTTCTTGAGTTGCATCATCATTGTATTCACCATAAGCATCTGTAGGTTCTACTAAAATATTAGCTTTTTCGCCAGAAGTCATGTTAACAATTCCATTTTCTAAACCTGGAATAATTTGATCTTTACCAAACATAAATACTAATGGAGCACCACCAAAGTTACTATCTACTACTTTGTCGCCATCTTTTACTTCATATTCTATTGATACGATTTGATTGTTTTCAATTGCCATTATTATTTCCTTATTATTTTAATTACGTGATTCTAACATAATTTTTTATATTATTGCTGAAAATAGAGTTTTGCCTCTTTGGCCTCAGGTGAACTTGGATACTTAGAGACTATAGCCCCAAAAAAAACTTTTGCATGCCCACTATCACCTGACTCTTGCATACTTAATGCCGTATGTAACATTAGCTTCGGCATATATAAAGCCTTAGAATAGAGTAATGAGCTTTTTTTAAAATATGAAATAGCATTTGAGTAATTCTTTCTTTTATAGTTCATTTCACCAATCATATAGTGTGCATATGCAGGTTTATAGTTTTTGGAAATTAAAAGTTCATAATCTTTAATAGCATTAGTATAGTACTTCTTATCAAAATAAGCTTTTGCAGATTTAGCAATCTCTGCAGAACTTCTTTTATCACTCTTTACTTTACTCGTTTTTCGCGAACTACCTTTTAGCTCTTTTACAACAAGGGTTTTAAAATTATTCATATCTTCAACCAAAGTATTAAACTCATTTTTAGAGATATACTTAGTATTGATTTCATCAACAATTAAAGATATTTCGCTAATTAAGAGTTCTTGCTTTATAAGTGAAATTTCATTCTTTTGAGCAAGTGCACTTAAACGTTTTTCATATTCACTGCTATTGTTAGACTTAAGCTTACTCTTTCGTATTTGATTTTTTAAATCTATTTTATTATTGTGTGCTTGTCTACTAAAACTCTCTATAACACTTTGTAGTCCATCTATTCTTTCTCTTAATGAATCAAGTTTATCTGCTTGATTATTACTTTTAACAGAAACTGTATGTAACTTCTTTTTTGTATCTAACATAATTTTTTCATTTGATGTTAATCCATAAGGATTTGAACTTGTGAGGTCACCTGCACCAAACGCTGAAGGTTCGGCTGCAGATAAACAAATTGGAAGGATGCAAAAGAGTAAAAAGACTATCTTACTATATCTCATTATTATTACTACTATTTAAACTACGGTAGTAGTTTAAAATCTACACGACGATTTTTAGAGTAACACTCTTGTGTTTTATCTTCACATACTGGATTTGATTCGCCATAACTAACCATAGAAATACGACTAGCTTCAATTCCTTCAGCTACTAATGCTTTTTTAATAGATCTTGCACGCTTAAGACCAAGTGCAAAGTTATACTCATCACTACCCCACTCATCACAGTTACCTTCAAGTTTTACATTGTATGAAGCTGCCCCTGTTTTACCTAACTCAGCTGCTTTAGTAATTTTACGTTGTGCTTTAGAGTTAATACTAAACTTATCAAAGTCAAAATAAACAGTTAATAATTCAGATTCAATATCACTCATGCTCATATGTGATAATGGATTCATACCAGAATTGACAATTCTTTCTTCTGCTGCAATAGTCTCTATTTCTACTGCTTGAATTTCTTGTACTATTACCTCTTTTGAGCTACATCCACTGAACACTAAAAGTGCTACTACAACACTTGAGAGTACTATACTTTTCATATTTTATTTCCTTTACCATTTTTAATTTAATTTAATTTATTATAGCAAAAAACGTATAATAACAATTTAACTTACCAATCCATAGACTGTACTTTTCCATATTTGAGAGGAAAAAGATAATTTTTATTATAGTTTAAACGAATTATTCCGATTGAACTTTGATTGTCATAGTTTTTTATAAAAAGAATAGCATCACCATCCTCAGAAAATCTAGGGAACTCATTTACTCCACTGACAGTTAAACGACGAATAAAATCAGTTTTTAAACTTATAAGATGTAGATTAAATGTATTGCGTTCAAATGCATTTGAAGTTTCTCTCGCTTTGTAAACAATATATTCACCATTTGAGCTACAAGCAGAATTACTTCTTCCATAATAAACCATTTGCTCAATCTCTTTAGTATCAAGTTTTTTGGAAAATACATTTGGATACCCTAAACGCGAAGATATAAAAACGATATGATTCTTATCCATAAACTGTCCATTAACATCTATACCACCATATGTTGTTTCACGTTTATATTTTTTACTAGCTACATTATATGTGTAAATATCAGGTTGACCTTTTATTGCCATTGTTAAAAGCAGTATTTTTCCATCACGGCTTACATCTGAACAGACCATCATACCATCCGAAGATATAACACTTGACACTTTACGTGTTTTAATATCTACATGTTTTAATGTAGGTTTAGCACCATCAAGTGATGTATAATAAAAAGCATTTTGTTCTTTATTTGCCCACTTAGGAAATACATTAAATCCGCCTTTAATAATCACATTCTGGTAGGAGAGAGTGTAATCAGATATAACGATTTCACTTTTTTTAGGTCCAACTATACGTGAGAAAATAACCGTACGTTTCATCCATGCTACGGAAGGCTCTTCCATAAACTCATTTATATCATAGGCAATAGCATGCGAAATAAACATATAAATATTTTTTCTACTTACCTTATAGTTTTTTGAAAATACATTCTTACCTTTTTTAATTATTTTCATATCCATATTAAGTGCACCAAAATTATCTTCATACATTTTATATCGAAGAACATAATTCATATCTTTATTATCTACTACTACATCAGTAGCATTATAGTGATTAGTTCTATGTAACCTATCTACATTAAATAGGCTAAGTACATTCAAGTCAGCTACAAGTGCCTTGAAAAACTTTAATTTAAAGGTATCACCATAATTTATTGAAGCATCTTCAAGCCCAATAGACGGTAATGAATCTACTTTTTTAATAACTTCAATTGTTGCATCACCTGCAAATGTAAGTCCAAATATTAACATTAATGAAATTAGTATCTTCAAGTTTTATTCCTTAGATATAAGTATAACAATAGTTCTACTTGTTGTTTTTTTCGGGTTCGAAGGAAAGGTAATATACATCAATCTTTCCCGCATTTTATCAGCTTCTGCATTTAAAGCTTGGTTCGAAGAGTAGTTTAAAACTCTAAAATCCAGCACTTTACCTAATGCATTTAACTCTATAACTGTTTTTACACTGCTTCCTTCAGAGCTTACTGGAACTCTAAAATACTGATAAACAATAGCCTGAATTTTAGCTAAATATTCATTAACTTCATCCGCAGTAGAATTTTGTTTGTTTTGCTTTCTTAGCTCTTTAGATATAGGTTTCACATTATTTTTACTAGAGGTTTTGATCTTTTTTTCTATCTCAAAAAGTCTCTTTGAATCTTTTAATTGTAGAGTCTTTTTTTTATGCACTATATTTTTTGTCCATACATCAGAAAAAAGATTATTAATATTTATATTTTCTTCTACAGGGTCTTGTATTTTTTGTTTTTGAACTTTAGGAGTTTGTACTATTGAAGTAAGCAAAGAAATAGAGATAAACTTATCTTTTTTTAAAGCATATCTCTTACTCGTTTGTGAATTAAAAAGGAGTAAAGAATAAGAAAAAAAAAGAAAAAAAAGAAAAAAAGCAATAAAACCGCTAACATAAAAGTTTGTATTATTATCCATTAGTAGCTAAGGAGACCTCTGAAAACCCCGCCAGTTTTACAGTACCCAATATAGACATAACTAAACCATAGTCTAAGCTTTTATCTGCACTAATAAGTACTGTTGCTTTTTTATTTAGTTTTAATGAGTACAGAAAAAAATTATCTGTAAAACCATTTAAGAGGAAGGTGTCTTTATTTATTTTTATCTTTTTATCTTTATCGATAGATATATGAACAGGTGGTATTTTGGAGAGCTGTTTTGAAGTTGATCCCTGAGGTAGTCTAATCTTTTCTTCATATATTATATTTGGAGCTATAACCATAAGAATAGCTAATAGGACAAGCATAACATCAACAAGGGGAGTGATGTTTAACTCAGGTTTGTCATCCCAATTATACAGCATGTCTACACCTTACGAGCTATAATCGCATCACTTTGCATTTGTAGATAAGAGATAAGTTCAAAAGATTGTCTTTTGAGTACTTGGTGGTAAGTATATGCGAATATCGCTACAAAAATACCTGCAGCAGTCGCTATTAGTGCATCTGAAACACCACTAGCAATAATAGACATACTTCCACTGCTCTTACCTATATGTGTAAAAGTATCTAAAATAGAAACAACTGTTCCAAAAAGACCTATAAATGGGGTTGTAGAAGCAAAAATAGAAAGGATTGAGAGGCCCTTTGTTGCCTCTTTAGTTGCAGCCATCATTGCAAGGGATAAAACTTCTTTTGAAATATTATTACTTGTTTTAATAAAATTATTTAAAAAAGAGTTTTCATTCACTGTTTTTCCACCCATCATAAGTGAATCAAGTGAGTTACTTTCATTATTTAACCAACTACTAATAGAAAAGTATCTATAAAAGAATACCCAGTTAAGTACAATGAAGTATACTGCCAAAAGAGCGAGTACACCTATTGTAACAGGGTGACTTTTTAGATAAAAATCTATTAAGTTGTTTAACATGTACTTATATCAATCTCTGAGCAGCTGACTCAATTTTAGCCGAAACAGAAGCGATTGCATAACTAGAGTCTGCAACATCATTGATTAGTTTTTTAGCTTCTTCAAGAGCCTTTGCAATTTCAGCTTCGTCAGCACCGCGGATAGCCGCTGCACCTTCAACTAAAATAATTACTTTTCCTTCGTCTACTTGAACAACACCCCAGTTGATAACAATTGCTTCAACTGATTTGTCTTCTTTTTCAACATCAATTACACCACTTGTTAAAAGTGTTGTTAAAGATGCATGTCCAGCAAGAACAC
>Ga0208468_1000324_pt1 | contig 15094 bp, 11 predicted proteins | sample DeeseametaMP0960_FD_184198 | JGI IMG/M metagenome (GOLD analysis project Ga0208468, IMG submission 184198) | Marine microbial communities from the Deep Indian Ocean - MP0960 (SPAdes) | ecosystem: Environmental > Aquatic > Marine > Oceanic | place: East of Madagascar, South Indian Ocean... | reverse complement strand
ATGCTTTATTTGCTTCAGCCATTCTGTATGTATCTTCTTTTTTCTTGAATGCTGAACCTTTATCAGTTGCAGCTTCCATGAACTCGTTAGCTAATCTCTCAGCCATAGTTCTTTCGTTTCTCTTACGAGCAGCGTCAATTAACCATCTAAGAGCTAATGACTGTTGACGTACAGGGCGTACTTCTACTGGAACTTGATAAGTAGCACCACCAACACGGCGACTTTTTACTTCGATAATTGGTTTAATGTTTTCAATAGCTTCATTAAATGTATCAATACCAGTCTTTTCACCACGTGAACTAATAATATCTAGTGCACTGTAAATGATTTTTTCTGCAATTGATTTCTTACCATCTAACATTACTTTGTTTATAAATTTCGTCAGCATTTTACTTCCATAAACTGGATCTGGCATAACTGGACGAACGGGAGCTTTTCTTCTTCTCATTTCGAGTATCCTTATTCTTCAATTTTTTCAAATTTACTCAAAATTAATTACTTAAAATTAATCCTGTAGCTATTGAATATATTCTGGCATAAATGCCGATACCAAATTTGTTAAAACAAATTTGTGTAATTACTTTCTAAAAAGATTATTTCTTAGGCTTTTTAGTACCGTACTTAGATCTTGCTACCATACGGCCAGCAACACCAGCAGTATCAAGAGCACCACGAACGATATGGTATTTAACACCAGGTAAATCTTTAATACGACCACCACGTACAAGTACGATTGAGTGTTCTTGAAGGTTGTGACCCTCTCCACCGATATACGAAATAACTTCGAAACCAGATGTTAATCTAACTTTTGCAACTTTTCTTAAAGCCGAGTTAGGTTTTTTTGGTGTAGTTGTGTAAACACGAGTACATACACCACGACGCTGTGGACATGAAACAAGCGCAGGTGATTTAGATTTCTTAATCACACGTTTACGCTCATTACGAATCAATTGATTGATTGTAGGCATATAATTCCTTTATATAAATTTCCAGTAGAATTTAACTGTATCAATCGACCCTGAATAATTCAAGGTAATATTGACATAGTTATAGACACGAGATAATACAGAAATTGTAATTAAAGTTAGCTTATTTTAAGTGAGAATTAATAATTAGAAGAATGGCTGGGAATATATGAGCATATAGCTCATATATTAAAAATAAAAATTATATCTAATCTTCTTCTGTATTAAATACAATTTTTTGATCTTTATAAATACCTGTTCCAACGGGAATAGTACGACCAATAATAACATTTTCTTTAAGGTTAGTTAGGTTATCAACCTTAGCTGATACTGCAGCTTCTGTAAGAACCTTAGTAGTATCTTGGAATGATGCAGCTGAAATAATACTATCTGCAGATACAGCAGCCCTAGTAATACCTACAAGGAAAGGTTCAGCAATTGCAGGACGACCACCTAGACGAAGGATTTTTTCATTTTCTATTGTAAATTTTACCTTAGAAATTAAATCACCTTGAATAAACTTAGTATCTCCAGACCTAACAATTTTAATCTGACGTAACATTTGAGTAAAGATAACCTCAATATGCTTATCAGCAATATTAACACCTTGAGAACGGTAAACTTGTTGTACTTCTGATACTAGGTAGTTATACAGTGCTTTAACACCCATAATTCGTAATAACTCATGTGAAGAAAGAATACCTGTTGTTAAACGCTCACCAGCATGAACAAAGTCACCAACAGCGACAACTGCTTCATGAGACTTATCAACAAAATACTCTTTAACAATTCCGTTTTCAGAATTAGAAACTATAATACGAATTTTACCACGAAGCATTTTACCAAAACTAACTGTACCATCTATCTCTGAGATAAGTGCAGTAGCTTTAGGACGACGACCTTCAAACAGTTCAGAAACACGTGGAAGACCCCCAGTAATATCTGATGACTTTTGAAGTGCTTTTGGTGTTTTAGCAAGTATATCAGCTGTTTTAACACTGTCACCATCTGCAACAAATACAGATGATTTAGGCTCAATTGTATAACGTAAAAGCTCACCATCTTCAGTTGCAAGAACGATTACTGGTTTATATTCGCTAGAGATATGATCATTAATCATTAAACGAGTTTTACCAGTAAGTTCATCAAATTGCTCAGATGCTGTTGTACCAACTATTATATCTTCATACTTCACGGTACCAACTGCTTCAGAGATAATAGGGTTGGAATATGGATCCCACTCAGCAATTACAATAGATTCATTAGAAGCTGGTTCAGCTATAAGTGTAGTAGAATCAACAGCTTCATTGTCATCTGTAACTATAACAGAACCACGAGCGATATAGTGACGAACTGCTTCACGGTTATTTGTATCAATTACAGCTGCAAAAAGACCTTTCTCAACTACTTCATATCCAGCCTTAAGACCTTCAATTCTTTCAAGGTAATCACCTTTAAGTAAGAAGTACTTGATTGTACCCTCTTCAGTTGAAAGAATTTTCTTAGTGACCGGAGCACCATCTTTAACTAAAAGTTCAGATGCATAAGGAATACGAGATGGAACATTCCATCCATCTTTGATAGTTTCAACGATGGACTCATCTTCCTTAACTTCAGTACCATTTGCATATGGGAAGTAATACTTACCTTCGATTTGTCCACTTACCCCAGCAAGTTCATTTGGTTTTGCTATTTCGTTTTTACGTAAAGAATAACGATTAGTTTCTTTTTTACCAATGATACTAACAATTACTTCATCGTGTACAGTTTGTATTTCAACTTTACCAGCAAATGGTGCTTTAATTTTAGGTTCAACTAAAAGGATAGCAGCATTACGACGGTTAGCAACAATAGTCTTACCATCTTTATCTTCATAAGTTTTAACATTATAGTAACGAATGAACCCTTCTTTATCGGCTACAACTTGACGTTCTTGTGCAGTTGAACTTGCAGTACCACCAACATGGAAAGTACGAAGTGTAAGTTGTGTTCCTGGTTCACCAATTGACTGAGCAGCAATAATACCGATAGCTTCACCAGTTCTTACAATAAAACCAGTTGCAAGGTTAACACCATAACAAAGTGCACATACACCATCTTTACTCTTACAAGTAGTAGGAGTTCTAATTTGTGCAGTTTTTATTCCAGCTTCAGCAATTACTTTAGAAGATACTTCATCAAGTAAAGTTCCCTCAGAATAAAGAATCTCATTTGAAATTGGATCAATAACATTTTCAGCAAGAACACGACCATGTAGTCTGTCTTCTAAAGACTCAATTAAAGTATTTTGATCAGAAATATCAGAAATCTCAATACCTTCGTGAGTATGACAATCATGCTCAACTATCTTAACATTTTGTGCAACATCAACTAGCTTACGAGTAAGGTAACCCGCATTCGCTGTTTTAAGTGCAGTATCGGCTAAACCTTTACGAGCACCGTGAGTTGAAATAAAATACTCAATTACATTAAGTCCTTCTTTAAAGTTAGAGATAATTGGTGTTTCAATAATATCACCAGAAGGTTTTGCCATAAGACCACGCATACCAGCAAGCTGACGAATCTGTGCTGCAGAACCACGAGCACCAGAGTCTGCCATCATGTGAATAGAGTTAAAACCATCTTTATCATTTTCAACAAGTTCCATCATTTCTGCTGCAAGTACATTATTTGTATCTGTCCAAACATCAATAATTTTATTATATCTTTCTTGTTCAGTTAAAAGACCTGCTTCAAATTGATTTTGAATCTCAATAACACGAGCTTTAGACTCTGCAATTTTTGCGGGTTTCATCGCTGGAACACGAATATCATCTGCAGAAATAGATACACCAGATTCAGTTGCATGTTTGAAACCTAAATCTTTAAGACCGTCAAGGAAACCAGCAGTAATACCAATACCACCATGTTTTTGAACATAATCAACGATTTCATTAATCGCCTTTTTCTTCATAACCTTGTTCCATAACTCAGCGGGAACAAAATCAGGAAGGACCGCTTTAACTAAAAGACGTCCAGCAGTAGTATGAATAATACGACCATCAATACGCGTTCTAACTTTTGCATGTAAATCAAGTGCATTATGTTCTAATGCAATATTGATTTCATCAACATTAGAGAAAAGTTTATTTGAACCTTTTACACCATTTTTTTCTAAAGAAATATAGTAGATTCCAAGAACCATATCCTGTGAAGGTGTAGCAATTGCTTTACCAGATGCAGGAAGTAAAATGTTCATAGATGCAAGCATTAGTACTTTACACTCAGCAATAGCTGCTGAAGATAAAGGTACGTGAACCGCCATCTGATCCCCATCGAAATCGGCATTAAATGCAGCACAAACTAAAGGGTGAAGCTGAATAGCTTTTCCATCAATTAGTTTTGGGTGAAATGCCTGAATGGAGAGTTTGTGAAGTGTTGGTGCACGGTTAAGCATAATTGGGTAACCATCAACAATCTCAGCAAGACATTCCCATACTTCATTTGTTTTAGCTTCAATCATTTTCTTTGCAGCTTTAACAGTTGTAGCATAACCCTTATCTTCAAGCTTAGCAATCAAATGCGGCTTGAACAATTCAAGTGCCATTTTCTTAGGCAATCCACACTGATCCATAGTAAGGTTTGGTCCAACAACAATTACAGAACGTCCAGAGAAGTCAACACGCTTTCCAAGAAGATTCTGACGGAAACGACCTTGTTTACCTTTAATAATCTCTGAAAGTGATTTGAGTGGGCGTTTATTAGCTCCCTTAACTGCATTTGCACGACGACCATTGTCAAAAAGTGCATCTACAGACTCTTGTAACATACGTTTTTCATTACGTACAATAATCTCTGGTGCTTCAAGCTCAACAAGACGCTTTAGACGTTGGTTACGGTTAATAACACGACGATATAAATCATTTACATCAGAAACTGCAAACTTACCACCATCTAAAGAAACAAGTGGACGTAAATCAGGTGGAAGAACTGGTAAAACAGTTAACATCATCCATGCAGGATTATTTCCACTATTTAAAAATGACTCAATTACTTTAAGACGTTTATTAATAGTTTTCTTTTTAGCTTCAGATTTTGTCTCACCGATAGCTTCTTTTAAGTTAGTAAATAAATCAACTAAATCAATAGAATCAAGTAAATCACGAACAACTTCTCCACCCATACGAGCTTTAAAGCCAAGTGCATCAAATCTTTGAACTAAAGTTCTGTACTGCTCTTCATTTAAAACATCATACTGAAGAACTGGTGTTTTAGCTTCAGCATCATAATATGCCTCACCACCATTTTCAACGATGTATGCTTCATAATAAAGTACACGCTCAAGGTCTTTCATCTTAATACCAAGAAGAGTACCAATACGAGAAGGTAATGAAGAAACATACCAAATATGTGCAACTGGAGTTACAAGTTCGATGTGACCCATACGAGTACGACGAACTTTAGTAGATGTTACTTCAACACCACATTTCTCACAAACTACACCCTTATAACGCATCTTTTTGTATTTACCACAAAGACACTCATAGTCTCTCACTGGTCCAAAAATTTTCGCACAAAAAAGACCATCACGCTCAGGTTTGAGTGTACGGTAGTTTATTGTTTCAGGTTTTTTAACTTCACCATTTGACCAAGACATAACCTTTTCAGGTGATGCAAGGCGAAACTGTAGTTGTTTAATATCTTTTGGTCTATTATCTTCTGTTACTTGAACTGCTACTAACTTACTCATCTTCATCCACCTCGTCCATAATCTCTACATCAAGTGCTAATGCTTGAAGCTCTTTTGTTAATACAAATAGTGTTTCAGGGATACCAGACTCTGGTATCAATTCACCTTTAGTTATCGCTTTATAAGCACGTACACGACCATCAACATCATCTGATTTGATAGTAAGCATTTCTTTAAGAACTGCAGATGCACCGTAAGCTTCAAGAGCCCAAACTTCCATCTCTCCAAATCTTTGTCCACCAAATAGTGCTTTACCACCAACTGGTTGTTGTGTTACTAAAGAGTATGGTCCAGTTGAACGAGCATGAATCTTCTCATCAACAAGGTGATGTAGTTTAAGAATATACATAAAACCAACATTAACACGCTCTTTAATTTTCTCACCAGTAAGACCGTTATAAAGTACAACTTTACCATCTTCAGCCATATTTGCTAATTTATAAAGTTTTTCAAACTCAGTAGCATTTACACCTTCAAAAATTGGAGTTGCAAATCTAACTCCACCTTTAGCCCAGTCTCTTGCATGTTTTAAGAATGTTTCATCATCCATATCACCAATAACTTTTTTAGCATTCATTAATCCAGCGATATCAGATATTTCAATCATTTTAGAACGAATTCTAGTTATATAGTCTTTTTGTTTAGTATCAAATTCTTCTTGTATTTGATCACCTAACTCACGACCTGCAAAACCTAAGTGCATCTCTAAAATCTGACCGATATTCATACGAGAAGGAACACCTAGTGGATTAAGACATACATCAACTGAACGTCCATCTTCCATATATGGCATATCTACTTCAGGAACTATGATTGAAACGATACCTTTATTTCCGTGACGACCAGCCATTTTATCACCAACTTTAAGTTGACGTTTTGTAGCTATATAAATCTTCACATATTTAACAACACCATTTGGAAGGATGTCATCTTTTTCTAAAATAGTAAGTTTTTCTTCATGCTCATCTCTAAAAACACGTTTTTGTTTTTGGAAGTGATTTTTAGTCTTAGTGTACTCATCTTGAATAGTTTCGCTAAATGATTTAACGATAGCATTCATTGCAAAACGATTTACTTCTTTAAGGTCAGCACCATTAATAGTCTCACCAGCTTTATAATCAGTTTCTGCAATTGTAATATCAGCTTTTAAAGCCTCACGAGTAAGAAGTTTTGTTACACGTAACATCTCTTCTTTATCTATCATTAAAAGACGGTCATAGTGCTCACGTTCTAAGTAATCACGTTCTTCTTTTTCTAAAGCAAGTGCACATGGATCTTTGTCATAACCTTTTTTTGTAAATATTTTTATATCAACAATAATACCTTCCATAGATGGAGGACAATAGAGTGATTTGTTCACAACATGACCAGCTTTCTCACCAAAGATTGCACGTAAAAGACGTTCTTCTGGAGTTGGTTTAACTTCACCCTTAGGGCTTACTTTACCAACTAGAATCATACCACCAGATACTGCTGTACCTATTTTTACGATTCCGGAATCATCTAAATGGGCTATCTCATCGTCACGAACATTTGGGAGATCACGAGTAATCTCTTCAACACCATGCTTAAGTTCACGAGCTTCGACTTCTTTCTCATAAATATGAACTGAAGTAAATTGATCCTTACGAATCATACGCTCAGAGATAACAATAGCATCCTCAAAGTTATAACCATTCCAAGGCATAAATGCAACCATCGCATTAACACCAAGAGCAAGCTCACCTTGATCCATGTTTGGACCATCAGCAATAATTTGCCCTTTTTTAACTACATCACCAATATTCACAATTGGTTTTTGTGTAAATGAAGTATTTTGATTGGTTCTAAGGTTCTTTTGTAATGGATAATAATCAATATATATTTCTCCATCTTCATCACCCATCACATATATATGTTTACCATCAACTTTCTCTATCTTACCACCACGTTTTGCTTTTATACACTCCCAAGCATCACGAGCAACAAGTTTTTCAACACCTGTACCAACCATCGGAGAGTTCACACGTAAAAGTGGAACTGCTTGACGTTGCATGTTTGATCCCATAAGAGCACGGTTAGCATCATCATGTTCCAAGAAAGGAATAAGTGAAGCAGCAACACCAACAACCATGTGAGAAGAGAGGTCAGCATACTGACATTCACTTGGATTTTGAAGTAAAATCTCACCATCTTGACGGATAGTAATCAAATCTTCGATAAATTGACCATCAGAATCTAACTTATTAGAAGCCGCTGCAATTTTAATACCCTCTTCTTGAGTAGCAGTAAGGTATACAATTTCTTTCGTAACTTTACCATCTTGCATTACTTTATATGGTGCTTCAATAAAACCATGAGCATTTACCTTAGAGTAAGTTGCCAGTGTATTTATAAGACCAATATTTTGACCCTCTGGAGTCTCAATTGGACAGATTCTACCATAGTGAGTTGGGTGAACATCACGTACTTCAAATCCGGCTCTTTCTTTAACAAGACCACCTTCACCAAGTGCTGAAAGACGACGCTTGTGAGTAACTTCTGAGAGTGGATTCGTTTGATCCATAAACTGAGAAAGTTGTCCACCAGAAAAGAATTCCATAATAGTAGAAGTAATCATTTTAGAGTTAATTAAATCATGTGGCATAAGTTCAGCCAATGGACCACTCATAGTAGAGAGTTTATCACGAATAGCTTTTTGCATTTTCACAAGACCATTATGTAACTCGTTACCTAAAAGCTCACCAATAGAACGAATACGTCTATTACCTAAGTGATCTCTGTCATCAATATGACCTTGGCCATTTTTAACTTTAATAACATACTTTACTGATTCAATAATATCTTCATGTGTAAGGACAGTGATATATTCAGGAATATTCATACCAAGTTTATGATTCATTTTCATACGACCAACGCGAGTCAAGTCATATCTTTCTGGATCAAAGAAAAGTTGATTTACGAAAATTTTCGCAGCATCTTTTGTAACTGGCTCACCTGGACGCATAACTTTGTAGATACGAATTGCAGACAGATCATTCTCATCTTCGATCTCTTCAGTTTGTTTAAGTAGTTTAAGTGAATCAGCATCAGCATTAAATGCATTGATAATAGAACTATCTACACCTTCAGCTAAATCATTTGCTATCTTAAATTCGCTAACACCAATCTCAGACATTTTCTTTAACTTAGTCTCATCAATATGAGTCATAGCATCAAAAAGGATTTCTCCAGTTTCAGGATCAATAATAGCTTCTGCCAAGTAACGGTCAAGAAGAGTTTCTAATGGGTATTCAACATGAGTAATACCATCATCAATTAATTTTTGAGCTTTTTTAGCAGATAATCTTTTACCTGATTTTACAAGGACATTACCATTTAAATCAATTAAATCATAAGAAATACGATTAGCATAATCTTTAGGATTAAACAACATTGTAAATTTATTATCCTCTAAACTAACTGTTTGAATTGGATAAAAAAGTTTTAAAATATCTTGTTTAGAATAACCTAAAGCACGGAACATAATTGTTACAGGAACTTTACGGCGTTTGTTAATTCTCATATAAAGAATATCTTTAGGATCATACTCAAAGTATAACCAAGAACCACGATCTGGAATAATTTGTCCAGTGTAGATCAATTTATTTCCAGCTGTAGTTGACTCTTCTTTTTTAAAGATAACACCTGGTGATCTGTGAAGTTGGTTTACAACAACACGTTCAACACCATTGATGATAAAAGAAGTTCTATCAGTCATCAAAGGAATATCACGAACAAAGATATTTTGTTCTTTAATATCTTTTACACCAAGTTTTTCTTTAGTGTTCTCATCTCTGTCCCATAATACTAGGCGAGTTTTCATTCTAAGACTTACTGCATAAGTAAGTCCTCTTTCCATACACTCACGAACCGTATACTTAGGATTCGTAACTTCACTACCAACATACTCAATAGTAAGTCTATTTTGTGAATCATGAATAGGAAAAGCTGATTGAAAAACTTTTTCAATACCACTAGTTGATCTATCTTTAGCATTTAACATTAAGAAAGTATCATAAGATGATTGTTGAAGTTGAAGTAAATTTGGAACTTCAATTTCTTGAGGAGTTTTTGAGAAGTCTACACGAAGACGGTTTCCGGAATATAAAGTATTTAACATTTGCTAACCTCGATAAATATTTGTATCAATTCAAGCGTCCTTGAATGATTAATTTTGAGGCTCTTTTAAGAGCTCGATTTTATAGTGCTTATAAACGACATAAGGGCACTTTTACCAAGAGAATTTATCTCTTCGTAAAAGCGCCCAAAATTTGAGAGCGACACTTACGTGCCAACTCTCATAATAAGTAGTAAGAAATTATTTAATTTCTGCTTCTGCACCAGCTTCAATAAGAGCAGCTAAAGTTTCATCAGCTGAATCTTTATCTACACCCTCTTTGATTGTAGATGGAAGACCTTCACAAGCCTCTTTTGCTTCTTTAAGTCCAAGACCAGTAAGAGCACGAACAGCTTTAATAACAGCAATTTTCTTAGCACCAACATTAGTAAGTACTACATCAAATTCAGTTTTCTCAGCAACAGCTTCACCAGCAACAGCACCAGCAACAGCAACAGGTTGTGCAGATACTTGAAATTTTTCTTCAAATTCTTTAACAAGCTCAGAAAGCTCAAGAACAGATAGGTTTGAAATAAATTCTAATACGTCTTCTTTAGTAACAGCCATAATGACTCCTTCAGTTTTTTATATTTTATTTTTGTGATAAAAATCACAGTTTAGAAGAGAAGACTAAGCTTCTTCTTCAAGTTTCTTTCTAAGAGCGTCGATTCCAACAGCCATATTCGTAATAGGAGCCATCCAAGTAGCAGCAAGCATACCGAGAAGGTCTTCACGACCAGGAAGTTTAGCGAACGTTTCAATTTTAGCTATGTCTGCAGGTTCTTTATCTAAGTAACCAGCTTTAATAACAAATTTCTCATTGTTTTTAGCGAAATCAGCAGCAACTTTAGATGCACTGATAACATCATTTGACCAAATAAAAATATTTGTGTCTTTAATTTCTACACCACTCATATCAGCATTTTTTAATGCGATAGTAGCAAGTGTGTTTTTAACAACCTGAACACTTGTATCTTTAGCACGAGCATTAGTACGTAATTCTTCTAGTTCACTTACAGTAAGACCTTTGTAATCACATATAACAACTGCTGTCGTATCATTGAATGCTGTTGTTAATTCTGCAATTAACTCAGCTTTTCTTGATTTTAACATTTATTTCTCCTTTTTAGACATAACTTCAAGAGGGGCGAGAAAGGCTCGATTAAGCTCATTACCAACACGGTACATACCCCCAACTATCTTTAGTCCAAGTAAATTCAGATTTTCATTACAAAAACCTTTAGTTAAGGATACTAATATCTTTAACTAAAAATTTTAATAATTCAAACGCCAAAGGCGTTTAAAATTATTTAATGTCTGCTAGTTCTACTAAATCAAGTTTAACAGCTGGACTCATAGTTAATGAAAGTACAGCATTCTTAATATAGCGACCTTTTGCAGAAGCTGGTTTTTGCTTGTTAATAGCAACGAGAAAAGAAGTTAGGTTTTCAGCAATTTTCTCAGCACCAAAACTTGCTTTACCAATACCCGCATGGATATTTCCTTTTTTGTCAACACGGAAGTTTACTTGACCGCCTTTAACATTTTTAACAGCAGTTGCAACATCTGGTGTTACCGTTCCTGTTTTAGGGTTAGGCATAAGACCTTTTGGTCCTAAAATACGACCAATTTGTCCAACAAGACCCATACAATCTGGTGCAGCAACAACTACATCAAAATTAAAGATTCCTGCTTTAATATCTGCTACTAAGTCGTCAGTTCCAACGATATCAGCACCAGCAGCCTTAGCTTCATCAGCTTTAACCCCTTTAGCAAATACTGCAACACGAACTGTTTTACCAGTTCCATGTGGAAGTACTAATGCACCACGAACCATTTGGTCAGCGTGACGAGGGTCAACATTTAAGTTCATAGAAATTTCAACTGTTTCGTCGAACTTTGCACTTGCTAAATCTTTTAGAGTTGCAGCAGCTTCAGTTACACTGTAAGCTTTATTTGCATCAATTTTTTCTACTAATTGTTTATATCTTTTGCTCATTGTCAAATCTCCATATTAATTCTGCCACATAATTTTAAATCATTGTGGTCGATGATTGTTGTAGGGATTAGTCTACTATTTTGATACCCATAGAACGAGCTGTACCAGCTAAAGTATTAGCAGCCATATCTTTGTCATCTGTGTTTAAGTCAGCGATTTTCGCATCAACAACTTCCATTAACTGAGCACGAGTAAGTTGTCCAACTATATTTGTAAGAGGATTATCTGTACCTTTTTTCAATCCAGCTGCTTTCATGATAAGAGCAGATGCTGGTGGTTGCTTAGTGATAAAAGAAAAACTTCTATCTGTATAAACTGTAATTACAACTGGAACTTTGAATCCCATTTTGTCTTTAGTTTTCTCGTTAAATGCCTTAGTAAACTCCATGATGTTAACACCACGTTGTCCTAGTGCTGGTCCTACTGGTGGAGCCGGGTTAGCTTTACCAGCTTCGATGTGTAGCTTGATATAATCCATGACTTTTTTTGCCATTTTATTTCCTTTTTATGAATTTAAATTTATATAATTTTTTCAACTTGCGTATACGATATATCTACCGGTGTCGCACGTCCAAAAATTGAAACATTAAGTTTTAAAGTACCATGTTCTAAATCATACTCATCAACCGTTCCTGTAAAGTTAGCAAATGGACCTTCAACAATACGAACTGTCTCACCATTCTCAAAAAATACTTTTGGTTTTGGTGCAGCACGATTATTTACACGGTCAAGTATAACATTAATATCATGTTCACTTAGTGGTGTTGGAGTATTTCCTTCACCAATAAAACCTGATACTTTTGGAATTGACTGAATTAGATGCTGAATTTCTGTATTTAACTCTAGTTTTGCAAAAACATATCCAGAGTATAAAGAACGTTCAGTCACTTTTTTCTTTCCATCTTTTACTTCTATAACATCTTCCGTAGGAACGATTACTTCAGTAATTAATTCTTCTAGACCCATCTCTTCAATCATATTAAAGATTGCATCTCTAACTAATCTATCATTACCATATGTTTGAATAGAGTACCATTGTTGTGCCATATTTACTCCTTAACCTAAGATTGCTGTCATAACTGATGACATGATTAAATCAACTAAAGCTAAAAAAGCCGCAATTGCAGAAACAACTATAATAACTGAAATAAATGCTTGCTTTACTTGTCCAGATGTTGGAAAGATTACCTTTTGAAGTTCTGCTCTAGCACTATTAATATGTTTACCTAAGTTCATCATTTAATCCATTTGATTTAAAAATATCATTTATTACAAATAAAGCAAAAAGCTTCACTAATAATAAATGGTGGCAGGCGTAGGGGGACTCGAACCCGCAACACCCGGATTTGGAATCCGGTGCTCTACCATTGGAGCTATACGCCTATAAGAGAACCAAGATAATCTTGGTTCAAATCCTCATATGAAAGAGAAAGTTATTATAACTTCATTTCTTTATGAGTTGTGTGCTCACGACACCATTTACAATACTTACGTACTGAAAATTTTTCTGTGTGAGTCTTTTTATTTTTTGTTGTGTGATAATTACGTCTAGTACATTTCTCACAACCTAAGTGAATCGCTTCTCTCATAATATTTACCTTTAATTCTTATCAATAATTCGCAAAAGCGAATTATTTGATAATTGATGCAACAACACCAGCACCAACAGTTCTACCACCCTCACGGATAGCGAAGTTAGTACCAACTTCCATTGCAATTGGGTGAATTAACTCAGCAGTAATACTTACGTTATCACCTGGCATAACCATTTCAGTACCTTCAGGTAATGTAATAGCACCAGTAACATCAGTAGTACGTACGTAGAACTGAGGACGGTAGTTTGAGAAGAATGGTGTATGACGACCACCTTCATCTTTACTTAGAACATAAATTTCTGCAGTAAATGTTGTGTGTGGATTAATAGTACCTGGCTTACAAAGAACTTGTCCACGTTGAACATCTTCTTTAGCTATACCACGAACTAAAATACCACAGTTGTCTCCAGCGATACCTTGATCCATTTCTTTACGGAACATTTCAACACCAGTAACAGTAGTCTTCTGAGTATCAGTGATACCTACGATTTCTACTTCTTCACCAACATTAATCGTACCACGATCAATTTTACCAGTTACAACTGTACCACGACCAGAGATTGAGAAAACATCTTCAATAGGCATTAAGAAGTCTTTATCAGTTTCACGTACTGGATCAGGAATAAATGAATCAACACTAGCCATAAGTGTTTTAATCTTTTCAGACCACTCACCAAGAGTACCAGTTTTAGCTTCTTCAAGAGCTTTAAGTGCAGAACCCGTAGTAATAGGAGTATCGTCACCTGGGAAGTCGTACATGTCAAGAAGTTCACGAATTTCCATCTCTACTAGTTCCAGAAGTTCTTCATCATCAACCATATCTTCTTTGTTCATGAAAACAACGATGTAAGGAACACCAACTTGCTTAGAAAGAAGAATGTGCTCACGAGTTTGTGGCATTGGGCCATCCGCTGCAGAAACAACAAGAATAGCACCATCCATTTGTGCAGCACCAGTAATCATGTTCTTAACATAATCCGCGTGACCTGGACAGTCAACATGTGCATAGTGACGATTATCAGTCTCATACTCTACATGTGAAGTTGAAATCGTGATACCACGTTCTCTTTCTTCTGGAGCATTATCGATTGCATCGTAATCCATAAGTTCAGCACCGTTAGTTACTGCTAATACTGCTGTAATTGCAGCTGTTAATGTTGTTTTACCGTGGTCAACGTGTCCGATTGTCCCAATGTTTACGTGGGGTTTCGTACCACGTTCAAATTTTGCTTTTGCCATAGTGTTCTCCTACTTAGTTTGTGAATTGAAATGGAATTATATCCAAAAATCATTCAATTATTGCTTAAAGTAAGTAAAATTTACTTTACTGGTGCTGACGGTGGGATTTGAACCCACGGCCTCTTACTTACCAAGCAAGTGCTCTACCCCTGAGCCACGACAGCATAAGAGAGTAATGTAAGCAATAATTGAATAATTCTTTTTTTGTATTAGTTTTTATGTGATTAGATTGCTATATGACTATTTGCATGAAATAATATATAGTTGATATGAAGTAAAGGACGAAATTGTACTTCAGCTTCCAGATGTTTTTTACTAATTAATGGAGCGGGTGAAGAGATTCGAACTCTCGACAGCCTGCTTGGAAGGCAGGAACTCTAGCCACTGAGTTACACCCGCATGTCATTAGTTATGGTGGTGAGGATAGGA
>Ga0208468_1000316_pt1 | contig 15432 bp, 10 predicted proteins | sample DeeseametaMP0960_FD_184198 | JGI IMG/M metagenome (GOLD analysis project Ga0208468, IMG submission 184198) | Marine microbial communities from the Deep Indian Ocean - MP0960 (SPAdes) | ecosystem: Environmental > Aquatic > Marine > Oceanic | place: East of Madagascar, South Indian Ocean... | reverse complement strand
GAGGTGCTCACGGGCCGCGAACCGCGCGAGACCCTGGCCGAAATCCTGCAATTCGTCCGCGCCGCCGCCAGTGACGACGACATCCACATCAACGAAACCGTCGCGGCCTCTGAAACCGCCCATGGCCACCGCAACTTTGCCCTGGCGCATTTTCTGGCCTCCTGCGGAAACCTGAACAACCCGCCGGAAAAGACGCTCGGCACCTATTTCCACCACTGCGCCATCGACATGTCCGCGCGGCAGCTGGCCATGGCCGGACGGTTCCTGATCGAAACCGACAAGCTGCCCCGTATGATCCTGCCGCCCCGCATCCGGCGCCTCAATGCGCTGATGCTCACCTGCGGGCATTATGACGGGTCGGGCGATTTTGCCTACCGCGTAGGACTTCCGGCGAAATCCGGTGTGGGCGGCGGTATTCTTGCCATTGTCCCCGGCCGCGCCAGCATCGCCGTCTGGTCCCCCGGCCTGAACCGCTACGGCAACTCGAAGAAAGGCACCCAGGCCATGGCTCGCCTCGCGCGCGAAATGGGCTGGTCGATCTTCTGACGCCACCACGTCTTCCAGCCTCCCCCGCCCTTCATTTTGCCAAATAAACTCCGGGGGACGCGGCCCCTTGGCCGCGCGGGGGCTGGCCCCCGTCCGCCATAAAAAAAAGCGCGCCACATCCCTGCAGCGCGCCCTCTTGTTTCTTACCGCCTTGATAAACGGCTCAGCGGACCTTCAGCGTTGCCAGCCCGATCATCGCGAGGATCAAAGAGATGATCCAGAAGCGAATGACGATCTGCGGCTCGGCCCAGCCCTTCTTTTCATAATGATGGTGGATCGGTGCCATCAGGAAGACCCGTTTGCCCGTGCGTTTGAAATAAAGCACCTGAATGATCACCGACAGCGCCTCGACCACAAACAGGCCGCCGACGATGGCCAGCACCAATTCGTGCTTGGTGGCAACCGCGATGGCCCCCAATGCGCCGCCAAGGGCCAGCGATCCGGTGTCGCCCATAAAGACCGCGGCGGGGGGGGCGTTATACCACAAAAAGCCCAGGCCACCGCCAAAGATACCGGCGGTAAAGACCAGAATCTCGCCCGTGCCCGGCACATAGTGCACATCCAGATACTCGGTGAAATCGACGCGGCCGACGGCATAGGCGATCACGCCAAGCGCCCCGGCGGCGATCATCACGGGCATGATCGCCAGCCCGTCCAGCCCGTCCGTCAGGTTCACAGCATTCGCCGCCCCCACGATCACGATGATCGAGAAGGGCACGAACAGATACCCAAGGTTGATCAGCGTGTTCTTGAACACGGGCAGCGCCAGTTGGTTCTGCAGCTCTGCGGGGTGGAATTGCGCCGCCCAATAGGCCGCGCTGCCCGCGATGATAAAGCCCAGCAACAAACGCATTCTGCTGGAAACACCAGCGGTCGTCTGCTTGCTGACCTTGGCGTAGTCATCGGCAAACCCGATGGCGGCAAATGCCATTGTCACCAGCAGCACCATCCACACAAACGGGTTGTCCAGCCGCGCCCACAGCAGGGTAGAGGTCAGCAAGGCCCCCACAATCAGCAGCCCGCCCATGGTCGGCGTCCCCGCCTTGACAAAATGCCCCTCGGGACCGTCATCCCGGATCGGCTGGCCCTTGCCCTGCCGCTTGCGCAGCACGGCGATCAGCGGCTTGCCGAACAGAAAGCCAAACACCAGCGCTGTCAGGAAGGCCCCACCGGCGCGGAAGGTGATGTAGCGGAAAAGGTTAAAGAAATCGCCGCCATCTGACAGGAGGGTCAACCAATAGAGCATCGTACGCGTCCTAACTCAAAATCTTGTGGGCTTAGCCCTGTCGTTCATTCTGGTCCGGATGGCCCATTTTGCGGATCGCGTCAACGATCAGCCCTAGTTTCATGGACAAGGAGCCTTTGGCGAGCACAACATCGCCACTGTCCAGATGCGACGAAAGCGCGGGCAGCAGATCGGCGGCGGTCTCGGCCCATTCCCCTCGTTGATGCGCGGGCAGCAGGTCATAAAGCGACTTCATCAGCGGGCCCACACAGTGGATCACATCCAGCTTTTTGGTGGCGTCGAGATGCGCGAGCCCTGCGTGCAGGGCGATCTCGTCCGGTCCCAGCTCCTTCATGTCCCCCAAATAGGCGATGCGCCGCCCCTTGCTGACGCGGCCGATGTCATGGGTCACCTCGGCAGCGGCCAGCACCTCTAGGGCGGCGGCCATTGAGGTGGGGTTCGCGTTATAGCTATCGTCGATGAGGTTCAGCGTCAGATGGGTGTCGACCACGTCGAGATGGATGACCTCTCGCACGCCGCGCCCCTTATACGGTGTCCAGCGCCCCAAGGAGGCCGCCGCCAGCGCCAGATCCGCGCCCATGGCCTGTGCAGACGCCAAGGCCCCTAAAGCGTTCATCGCGAAATGCCGCCCCGGCGTCCCGATCTTGAACAGCAGTGGTGTGCCGTCCGCGTCGGCGCGCACGACGGTGGTGTCGCCCTGCACCTGCACGTCCAGCAGTTTGTACTGATAGCCATGCTCGCCAAATTCGACCTCGCGCAGACGGCGATCCACGGCCTTGGCCATCAGGATCGCGGCGTGTTCGATGTCTGCGTTGATCACCGCCACGCCCCCCGGTTGCAGCCCGTCAAAAACGGCGGCTTTCTCGACCGCGATTTCCGCGACATTGGCAAAGGCTTCCAGATGCACCGCGGCGACGGTGGTGACCATCGCGACATCCGGCTTGGCCATCTGCGCCAGCGGAGAGATCTCTCCGGGGTGGTTCATGCCGATCTCGATCACGGCATATTCTGTATCCGCAGGCATCCGCGCCAGTGTCAGCGGCACACCCCAGTGGTTGTTATAGCTGTCGACAGAGGCATGCGCCCGCCCCTGGTCGGCAAAGATCGCAAGCAGCATTTCCTTGGTCGAGGTCTTGCCGACGCTGCCCGTCACCGCGACGACCTTGGCCTGCGTGCGGGCCCGCGCGGCGGCACCAAGCGCCTCAAGGGCCTTGAGCACATCCTCGACGATCAGCAGCGGAGCATCCTCGGCCACGCCCTCGGGCACATGGGTGACCAGCGCGGCCCCTGCCCCTTTTTCCAGCGCCATGGCGACGAAATCATGCCCGTCGCGCACGTCTTTCAGCGCGACAAACAGATCCCCCGGTGCGAGGGTGCGGGTGTCAATCGACACGCCGTCACAGGTCCAGTCCCCGATGGCGCGGCCGCCGGTGGCGCTTTCGGCCTCTTTTGCTGTCCACAAGCTCATGCCAATCTCCCATCCAGCGCCGCGACGGCGACGCTGGCCTGTTCCACATCATCAAAGGGTAGCACATCGTCACCGATGGTCTGTCCGGTTTCATGGCCTTTGCCCGCGATCAGCAGCGCGTCGCCCGTGCCGATGGCGTCGATGCCCCGCAGGATCGCCTCGGCACGGTCGCCCACCTCGGTCGCTTCTGGCGCGCCCTCCATGACGGCAGCACGGATGGTCGCCGGATCTTCAGAGCGCGGGTTGTCATCGGTCACGAACACCAGATCCGCATGGGCCGCCGCCGCCTGCCCCATCAGCGGGCGTTTGGCGCGGTCACGGTCGCCGCCTGCGCCCACGATAGCGACCAGCCGGCCCATGACATGGGGGCGCATCGCTTGCAGCGCGGTGGCAATGGCGTCGGGGGTATGGGCGTAATCCACAAACACCGCCCCGCCATTGTCCCGTGTGGCGGCAAGCTGCATGCGGCCGCGCACGGTGGTCAGATGCGGCAGAGTATCGAACACATGGGCGGGGTCCGCCCCGCAGGCAATCACCAGCCCCGCCGCGAGCAACACGTTGTCCGCCTGAAACCCGCCAATGAGGTTCAGACGTTTCTGGTAGGTCTTGCCGCGATAGCTGAACCGCAGGTCCTGCCCCGTCGCATCAAAGCGCTGCCCCGTCAGATGCAGATCGCCGCCGTCGCGCCCCACGGTAATCACCTCGCAGCCGCGAGCGCGTGCGATGGCGACCATATCGACCCCTTTGGGATCATCGATATTGATCACCGCCGTGCCGTCCTCGGGCAGCACCCGCGAGAACAGTCCGGCCTTGGCGTCGAAGTAGGCGTCGAAGGTCTCGTGGTAGTCGAGATGGTCTTGGGTAAAATTCGTGAACCCCGCCGCCTTGAGCGTCACGCCATCCAGCCGCCGCTGGTCCAGCCCGTGGCTTGACGCCTCCATCGCGGCATGGGTGATACCGTTGGCAGAGGCCTCGGCAAGAGTGCGGTGCAGGGTGATGGGCTCGGGCGTGGTATGCGCCAGCGGTGCGGTCCATGCGCCTTCGACGCCAGTGGTGCCAAGGTTGACAGCCGCCAGCCCCATCTCGATCCAGATTTGCCGCACGAAGGTGCTGACAGAGGTTTTGCCATTGGTGCCGGTGACGGCAATCATCGTCTGCGGCTGCGCGCCGTACCATAGGGCTGCCGCGCGCGACAGCGCCTCGCGGGGGGCATCGGTGACGACAAGGGCGACCTCGGCCTGTGCCAGCGAGTCAGCGGCCAGCGTGGCCCCCTCGGCGTCGGTCAACACCGCCACCGCGCCCATGCGCAGCGCATATTGGATAAACTCGGCCCCGTGGACCTTGCTGCCGGGCATGGCGGCGAACAGGGTGCCGGGCTGGACCTGACGGCTGTCGACACTGATACCTGTAACGGGCGGGTTGCCCCCCCCTTTCGCGGTCAGACCAAGGGAGGATAACGGGACGGCCTGTGTGCCCATGGGGACGCTCTTTATATTAGTTGCTGCTGGAGAGCGTTATATCAGCGAGGCTGTCCGGTTCAACAGTCGGTCGCAGACCCAGTAGGGGCGCGACGCGACGGACCATTTCCGCGGCCACGGGCACGGCTGTCCAACCGGCCGTGCGGCGCGGTTTGTCGCCCGAGGTCTCGACCGGTTCGTCCAGTGTGACGATCAGCACGTATTTGGGATCATGCGCCGGGAACATGCTGGCAAAGGTCGCGATAACCGTATCCTCAAGATAACCACCACGGGGGCCGGGTTTATCCGCCGTACCGGTCTTTCCGCCGATCTGGTAGCCGGGCACTTCGGCAAAGCTGGCCGTGCCTTCGGTCACCACCGCACGCAACATTGCGCGGGCATCCGCCGCCGCGCGTTCAGACATCACACGCGGGCCGACCACGGGGCCGGATTGCTTGCGCAACGTCGGGGTGACCTTGTGCCCGCCATTGGCGATGGCGGAATAGCCCGCCGCCAGATGCATCGGGCTGGAGGACAGACCGTGGCCATAGGAGACGGTTACGGTGCTCAACTCTTGCCAGCGCTGCGGCAGCAAGGGTTTGCCGCCAGAGGCTTCGACGATCTCGAAGGGGGTTGGCTCAAAGAACCCGAGGTTTTTCAGGAACTCCTGCTGACGCTCCGCGCCGATCTCAAGCGCAAGCCGCCCTGTCCCGCGGTTGGAACTGTGCACGATGATTCCCGTCACCGTCTGCTTGCCGTAGTTCTTGCCGTGGAATTCGCCAATGCGGAAGCCGCCGACCTTCATCGGGCCAGAGGTGTCGATCACCGTATCCGCAGTGGCAATGCCAAGGTCGATCGCCTGTGCCGCGGTGAAAATCTTGAAGACAGAGCCCAGCTCGTAGACGCCTTGCACCGACCGGTTGAACAGCGGGCTGTCGGACGCATCGCCTGTGACGGCGGCATGGGGCCGGTCGTTGGGGTCGAAAGAGGGCAATGATACGGCGCTGATCACTTCGCCCGTGTGCACATCCATCAGGACCGAGGTCGCCCCCTTGGCGTTCATCAGCTTCATGCCGCCATAAAGAATACGCTCGGACGCGGCCTGTACGGTCATGTCGATCGACAGTTCCAGCGGCTTGTTCCCATTGGCCGGATCGCGCAGATAATCGTCAAAGTATTTCTCTGCTCCCGCGACGCCGATCACCTCGGCGGCATGGACACCCTCGCGGCCATAGCTTGCCCCGCCCATGATATGCGCGGCAAGCGACCCATTGGGGTAAAGGCGCATGTCACGCGGTGCAAACAGCAAGCCCGGCTCGCCGATATCATGCACGGCCTGCATCTGCTCGGGGCTGATTTTCTTCTTGATCCACAAGAACTTGCGCTTTCCGGTAAAGTCGCGCAGCAGGCGTTCCTCGTTCAGATCGGGGAACACAGCCATCAGCTTTTTCACGGCCCCCTGCGGGTCGATCATGTGGTGCGGCTGCGCGTAAAGCGCATGTGTCTCAAAGTTGGTCGCCAGCAGATTTCCGTTGCGATCGACAATATCGGCGCGTGTGGCCGAGATCACGGAACCCGGGGCCGCCGCGCGCGGCTCTGTCGGGTCGGTGGTCGCCATGACCCCCATACGCGCGCCCACAACGGTGAAGGCGCAGAAAAAGAAGACCCCCAGAACCAGCAAACGCCCCTCGGCGCGCTGCCGAGAGGCGTCGCGCATCTGCTCGTGGCGGATACGCTTGTTCTCGCGCTCGATCGCATCGGGGTTTTCGCCCTTTTGACGGGCTTCAAGAATACGGGCCAGCGGGCGCAGCGGGGTGCGGATCATTCGGGGGCCTCCATCGAGGATACGTCAACGCCGTCGGTGATCTCGAACAGCGGCAGCTCTGGCAGCGGCGGGTAGCTCACCTGATCGATAGATCCGAACTGGTCGGGATGCAGCGGCAAAAGGTTCAGCCGGTTAAAGTTCAGCTCTGCCAGATCGCGCAGACGGTCGGGGCGGTTCTGATAGGCCCATTCCGCCTTGAGCACGGCCAGACGGCTGTAGGCTTCGCGGATTTCATAGCGCAGGTCATCGGCATCACTCAGGGCTTGCTGGGTCGCGTAATTCTCGCGGTAGGCCCAGAAGGCCAGCCCGATCACCGAAAAGGTGGTTAGGATGTAAAGCACGGTTCTCATACGGTTAATCCCCTGACCATAGGCATGCCGAGTGCCTTGGCATCGATGCTGCCCGCAGGCGCATCAGTGCGAATTGCGACGCGCAGCTTGGCCGAGCGGCTGCGCGGGTTCTCTTCCAGCTCTTGCGCATCCGGCCCGATGGCCTTGCGCTTGAGGATCTTGAATTGCGGCGCTTCTGTTTCAATTTCGGGTGCAAAGCGGTTGGCGTTGCCCCCTGCCCCCGCACGCGCCGTCAGGAAGCGTTTGACCATACGGTCTTCGACCGAGTGGAAGGTCACAACGGCCAGCTGGCCACCGGGTTTCAACGCACGTTCCGCCGCCATTAGCCCGTTGAACAGCTCGCCATATTCATTGTTCACCGCAATGCGCAACGCCTGAAAGCTGCGGGTCGCGGGATGCGACTGGCCGGGTTTCGAGCGCGGCAAACAGCTTTCGACCAAGCCTGCAAGCGCCAGCGTTGTGGTGATCGGGGCCTCTTCGCGGGCGCGCACGATCGCTTTGGCGATGCGGCGGCTGGCACGTTCTTCACCGTATTGGAACAGGATATTGGCAATCACCTCTTCCTCGGCCTCGTTGACGATATCCGCCGCCGAGGGGCCGTCCTGGCTCATCCGCATATCAAGCGGCCCGTCACGCATGAAAGAGAACCCGCGCTCTGCCAGGTCAAGCTGCATGGAGGACACGCCCAGATCCAGCACGACCCCGTCCAGATCCTGCGCATAATCGTCCATCTTGGAAAAGACGCCGCGCTGCATGACGATCCGGTCGCCATAGTCACCGGCCCAAGCCTGCGCCATTTCAAACGCAAGCGGGTCACGGTCCACGGCCACCACCTGCGCAGCACCCGCGTCCAGCAGGCCACGGGTATAGCCGCCCGCGCCAAAGGTGCCATCCAGCCAACGCCCCGACACAGGGGCCACCGCCGCCAGCAAGGGGCGCAGCAGAACCGGTGTGTGCGGGGCGGAGGGGGTATCGCTGGGTCCGCTCATATCGATCAAGCCTCCGGCTTGCCGTCCAGGAAGGCCATCGGATCAAAGTCTTCTGGCAGATCGTCCAGCCATTCCTCTTCGCGGGCCTTTTCCTCGGTCTCGTAGGTTTCGGGCTTCCAGATCTGGAAGGTATCACCGGCGGCGATAAAGAATGCTTCGTTTTCCAGGTCGATCTTGTTGCGCAGCTTCGCTGGCAGAACCAGGCGGCCCGTTTCATCGACCGATGTGGGAAAGGACTGACCGTGGAACAGGCGCTGCAGCATCTTGCGTTCCATTGACCCGCGCGGCAGCGCGTCGATCTTGTCGTCCACCTCTTCGATGGCCTGCATGGTATAGCATTCAAGATAGCTGCGGCGGCTGTCGCCATAGACGATCACCAGCTCGGGCGTGCCACCGTTTTGCCAATTCGGGTCACCGGCTTCCAACACACGACGAAAAGAGGCTGGGATAGACACCCGCCCCTTCGTATCGACCTTGTGTTGGCTTTCGCCTCTGAACCTGCGGCTCACGTGTTTGTCCCTGCCTGCGACGCTTGTGCGCCCTAAAATCATGCCCCCGGCGGTAGATGTAGAAACGGCGGGCTGATCTGCTGCCACTGATCAACCCGCCGCCCGTCCCGCCTTGGCGGGGAAGTCCGACTGCGCGCGCCACCTGGGGGGATGTCTGCTCGCTCGCGCGCCGGATCTCTTGGTCTGATGAAAGCGAGGTGCCTGTATGAACCTGCTAGAGTTTTATTTGGTCGTTGGGGTCGTTTGGTGCCCCGTGTCTCGTTCTCATCCGATGCACTAGGGATGCCATGGGAATTGATGGGCGTCTATAAGTTTTTTGGGAAATACACACCAAATTTGGTTTTGCACAGGGTTGTAAATCAACATGTGGGAAAGAAATATCGGCCATTCTTAGCCTATATCGGCTAAATGTTAAATTTAGACACAACATATTGAGGTTAAAAACGCGTGCTGAAATTTCCCACAATTTCCCAACAATTTTAGACCACAGACTTATCCACAACTTGTGTTCTCGACTTGTTCCCCGATCGCAACACCAATTGCAACCGTTTTATCGCGCAAACTGAGGATTCCGCGCCTCAGACAGCCATTTTCCGCCGAATCACCTTGCCAATCCGGCAGGGTCCGACCGGCGATCTCCCATGTTTTCCCATGAGGTTTTCCCATGGGATCCCATAGGCACGTCCACACGACGCCGATGAACGCGAAACGCCGCGCAGGGGGCTGCGCGGCGTTGAGTATAGATAGGAGCGTGAAGGAGGTTGCCCCTTAGGCCATCCCACCCTTGATCAAACCTTCGGCGATGCGGGCATAGGCCTGAGCCATCGGCCCATCCCCCGTGGCCACCGGCGTGCCACCATCGCCGGAAAGCCGGGTATCAAGATCGATGGGAAGACTGCCGAGCAAAGGCACCTCCATCTTCGCAGCTTCGGCTGCAACCCCACCATGGCCAAAGATCTCATGTTCGGACCCACAATCAGGACAGACAAACAGCGACATATTCTCGATCAATCCCAACACGGGTGTCTTCAACGTATTGAACATATCAATCGCCTTGCGCGCATCGATCAGCGCCACGTCCTGCGGCGTCGACACCACGATCGCGCCGGACAATTCGGATTTGGTACATAGTGTCAGCTGCACATCGCCCGTGCCCGGCGGCAGATCGACAAGCAACACGTCCAGCTCGCCCCACTCTACCTGCCCCAGCATCTGCTGCAGCGCGCCCATCAACATCGGGCCACGCCAGACCACAGCCTTCCCCTCCTCCATCATAAAACCGATGGACATCAGGGTCACACCATGGGCGCGCAGCGGGATGATCGTCTTCCCATCCGGCGAGGCGGGCCGCTTGTTCACCCCCATCATACGCGGCTGACTGGGACCATATATATCGGCATCCAGCAAACCGACCTTGCGACCTGCCCGCGCCAACGCCACGGCGAGGTTCGAGCTCACGGTCGATTTACCCACGCCCCCCTTGCCCGACCCAATGGCGAGAATGCGCTGCACGCCAGCCGGTTTCATCGGGCCATCCTGCGCCTTCGGGTGCCCGCCAATCTTGAGGCTTGGGGCCGATTGCTTTGGCGCGGGGCCATGGGCCGTCAGGGCGACTGTTACGCTGCCAACACCATCAACCTCGCGCACCACGGCCTCTGCCGCGTCGCGCAGCGGGGCCATTTGCGCGGCGACCTGCGCATTGGGGGCCTCTATAACAAAGCGCACCACATCGCCCTCGACCGTCAAAGCGCGGATCAGATCGTGATCAAGGATAGATTTCCCATCCGGCAGCATCACCCGGGCCAGAGCAGATTCGACGTCGGATTTAGAGAGCGGCATGACATATTCCTTTCGAGACTGCTTTTGACATGGCAGTTTCTGGCCAAATCGCAACCCTACGTTCGCATGCCGCACAGCACCAAGGCAAAACGAACATTTAGCGCCCAAAAATTACGCAAAACCCCTATGTTTTCGCTGCATGGCAGCAATGCACAATTTGAGAATTGTGCAAACGCAGCAAATAGGTCAAAAAGGTTTCAGGAGCGCAGACACTGCGAGCCAAGAATAAGACCAAACTCATCCATCCTCCTCCCGGATGTGTTTGTTTTCGGCGGCGATACCCTCCTCCTCCCTGGTATCGTCGCCATTTTTTTCATACAATTCCTCCTGACTACTAAAGCGTTTGCGCTAGAGTTATTTTGTTCCCGATCAAGACGTTACGTCACCTTTTGCCCATGCATTTTCTGCATAGCAGCATTGACGATCTGACTATTGTGCAGATGCAGCATTTTACTACATAACCAACACAAGACGAATGATAACGAACACAGACGAAACAAGACGAGGTATCCGATGGCCTACTTGAACGCTACAACCGCACCGACCCTGGCAGACCGCTTTGCCGCGCTGATGTCCACACTCGAGACTCGCCGCAAGCAACGCCGCGTATACCGCTCGACTTTCAACGAGCTGAGCTCCTTGTCCAACCGCGAGCTGAACGACCTGGGCATGGGCCGCTCGCAAATCCGCGGCATCGCGCTGGAAACAGCACGCAACGCTGCATAAATCATACTGGATCGGGCACACGCACCCTCCCTGTTGTGTGCCTGTAGAAAGCTTCGGGTCTCCTCCTCCTCCCTGAGACCGGCGGCTTTCATAAACGTCCCCTTCCCCCTTTCCTCCCGATTGGATTGGGGACGTAGATAAAGACGGCGGTGCTTTCCTCCCAAAGCACCGCCGTTCTTGCATCTAATTCTTGATATTTCGTAAAACTCATGACGCCCGTCTAGAACGGAACGTCATCCGATGCGCTCAGATAGCGCGACACGACCTTCTTGACCCCGGCCTTGTCAAAGCTGATCTCAAGCTTATCCCCTTCGATTCCAACGACTTCGCCATAGCCAAATTTCTGGTGGAACACCCGTTCTCCCATCGCAAAACTGCTGACGGCGGACATGTCGATCGTCACATTTCGGGCTTCCGAAGGCTGGCTCACGCTGCGCGCTTGGCTGCGCGTCTGCAATCTTCGCCACCCCGGAGAATTATATACATTCGCTTCAGCGGCTTTTTCATGCAGATTCGATTTGGGCATCGCAGCGCCATACCCGCCACCATAAAGGCCCGGCGGGGTCAGCACATCCACATGGGCTTCGGGAAGTTCGTCGATAAACCGTGACGGCATGGCGCTTTGCCACTGACCAAACACGCGGCGGTTGGCCGCAAAAGAGATCGTGCAAAGCTGCTCGGCCCGTGTGATTCCGACATAGGCAAGCCGCCGCTCTTCCTCCAGCCCCTTCAGGCCGGATTCGTCCATCGATCGCTGCGACGGAAACAGCCCATCCTCCCAGCCGGGGAGAAACACCGCCGGAAACTCTAGCCCCTTGGCCGCATGCAACGTCATGATCGACACTTTGGCGCCACCATCGTCGCTTTCATTATCCATGATCAAGCTGACGTGTTCCAGAAAACCTTGAAGATTCTCGAACTGCTCCAACGCTTTAACCAGCTCCTTCAGGTTCTCAAGCCGCCCCGGAGCTTCCGGCGTTTTGTCGTTCTGCCAAAAACCAGTATATCCGCTTTCATCCAAAATAATCTGCGCCAATTCCACATGGCTGACCTCGGGCGGGCCATATTCCTCGTGAAACAGCGGCGCACCTTCATCGATGACGCTATCGTCATCAACCACAGTCTGTAGGCGCGGGCCCCGGGCCAATTCGGACCAGCGCTGAATCCCGTCGATGAGCAGACGCAACTGCGCCGCCCCACGACCGCCAATCCCGCCATTCGCCAATAGGATCCGCGCCCCCTCCACAAGGTTCACACCGTTTTCCCGCGCGGTTTTCTGTATATTTTGTTGCGCTTTATCGCCTAAACCACGCTTGGGCGTGTTCACGATTCTCTCAAAAGCAAGATCGTCATCAGGCGAGGTAACCACCCTGAAATAGGCCATGGCGTCGCGAATTTCTAACCGTTCATAGAAACGCGGTCCACCGATCACGCGGTACGGTAGGCCAATGGTCAGGAATCGATCCTCGAACGCGCGCATCTGGTGCGATGCCCGTACAAGAATCGCCATATCGTCCAATGTGTATGGATCAAGCTCGCGTGTGCCGCGCTGCAACGCTTCGATTTCGTCGCCGATCCAACGCGCCTCTTCCTCGCCATCCCAATGGCCGATGAGACGCAGCTTTTCACCCTCACGGGATTCCGTCCACAAAGTCTTGCCCAAACGCCCCTCGTTTCCTGCGATCACGCCCGAAGCGGCCGCCAGGATGTGCGGTGTTGACCGGTAATTCTGTTCCAAGCGCACCACATGGGCGCCGGGAAAATCTTTTTCGAACCGCAGGATGTTGCCAACCTCGGCCCCTCGCCATCCGTAGATCGACTGGTCGTCATCCCCGACACAGCAGATATTCTTGTGGCCAGAGGCCAGCAGACGGAGCCACAAATACTGTGCCACGTTGGTATCCTGATACTCATCCACCAGAATATATTTGAACCACCGCTGATATTGCCCCAGCACGTCTTCGTGCTGCTGGAAGATGGTGACCATATGCAGCAGCAAATCACCGAAGTCGCAGGCGTTCAGATCTTTAAGCCGCGCTTGATACTGCGCATAAAGCTCTGCTCCACGGTGGTTATAGGCCCCCGCATCGGCCGTAGGAATTTTGTCGGGCGTCAATGCGCGGTTTTTCCAGCCATCAATAACGCCTGACAGCAAACGCGCGGGCCAACGTTTGTCATCAATCCCTTCCGCTTTGATCAACTGCTTGAGCAGACGCAGCTGGTCATCCGTGTCCAGAATGGTGAAGTTCGACTTTAGCCCGACCAATTCAGCATGGCGGCGCAACAGCTTGACGCAAATCGCATGAAACGTACCCAGCCAAGGCATCCCTTCAATGCTCTGCCCCAGCATATGCCCCACACGGTTTTTCATCTCGCGCGCAGCCTTATTGGTGAAGGTTACCGCGAGAATCTCGTTCGGGCGGGCGCGCCCGGTGTTCATCAGATGCACGATCCGCGCCGTCAAAGCCTTGGTCTTGCCCGTGCCTGCGCCCGCGAGCATCAAGACAGGGCCATCCATCTGCTCCACCGCGGCACGCTGGGCCGGATTCAGCCCATCAAGATAGGGTTGCGGACGCGCAGCCATAGCGCGCGATGATAGGGAAGCGCCCTCAAAGGCGGCCATTTCGTCAAAATCATTCATGCGGCCAATCTATCCCGCGCACGCACCAAATAAAAGACACGTTCGCAAAATGTTCCCGCCGCATTTTCTATAAAGCGGCGGCGGTTTGCTAGCCGTCTAGCGCCAAAGCCGCAGGAATTATTGCTATCTGTTCCTCCTTATTACTCATGTCATTGCATAGTTACAAACGCGCCTTCGACTCGGCGTAGCACCACATCTCTTTCCAAATGGTTAAAAATCCCCCGCGGAGCGCAAAAAACTTCTACTTGCACACCGCGTCAAACAGACGCAACAATGCCGCAGCGCAGCGTTAGCGCGCGCTCTAGACGCTTGAAAATTAAGATTTCTCGCCAGCAGGAAGGCCTAGCTATGACCGACTTTAAGAAAATTCTAATCGCAAACCGCGGCGAGATCGCCATTCGAATTATGCGCGCGGCCAACGAGATGGGAAAAAAGACGGTCGCCGTTTTCGCCGAGGAAGATAAGCTGGGCCTACACCGTTTCAAGGCCGATGAAGCCTATCGGATCGGGGCCGGTTTGGGGCCTGTCGCCGCCTATTTAAGCATCGATGAAATCATCCGCGTGGCCAAAGCCTCGGGCGCGGATGCGATCCACCCGGGCTATGGGCTACTGTCAGAAAATCCCGATTTTGTAGATGCTTGCGCGCAGAACGGTATTACTTTTATCGGGCCGCGTGCGGAAACAATGCGCGCCTTGGGCGACAAGGCCAGCGCGCGACGCGTAGCGATGGAGGCCGGCGTGCCGGTCGTCCCCGCGACAGACGTTCTAGGCGATGATATGGAGGTCGTCCGCAAGCAGGCGGCAGAGGTTGGCTACCCGCTGATGCTCAAGGCCTCCTGGGGCGGCGGGGGTCGTGGCATGCGCCCCATCGCGAATGAAGACGAACTTAAAGAAAAAGTGATGGAAGGCCGGCGCGAGGCAGAAGCGGCCTTTGGCAATGGCGAAGGCTATCTGGAAAAGATGATCCTGAAGGCGCGCCATGTCGAGGTGCAGATTTTGGGCGACAGCCACGGCGAAATCTACCATCTATTTGAAAGAGATTGTTCCGTTCAGCGTCGCAACCAAAAGGTCGTCGAACGCGCACCTGCCCCCTATCTTACCGAAGAACAACGCGCCGAGATTTGCGAATTGGGCCGCAAGATCTGTGCACATGTTAACTATGAATGTGCCGGTACGGTCGAATTCCTGATGGATATGGACGACGGCAAGTTTTATTTTATCGAGGTAAATCCAAGGGTTCAGGTCGAACACACGGTCACCGAAGAGGTCACCGGCATCGATATCGTACAGGCGCAAATCTTAATTGCCGAAGGCAAGACCATCGCCGAGGCGACAGGCAAGGCCACGCAGGCAGATGTGCAGCTGAACGGCCATGCGTTGCAGACTCGGATCACCACCGAAGATCCCCAAAACAACTTCATTCCTGATTATGGTCGCATCACCGCCTTTCGTGAGGCCACCGGCATGGGGATCCGCTTGGACGGCGGTACCGCCTATTCGGGCGGGGTGATCACGCGCTATTATGACAGCCTTTTGGTCAAGGTAACGGCGAAAGCGCAAACGCCCGAGCAAGCGATCGCCCGCATGGACCGCGCCCTGCGCGAGTTCCGCATCCGGGGCGTGTCGACAAACATCGCCTTTGTCGAAAATTTGCTGAAACACCCGACCTTCCTCGATAATAGTTACCACACCAAGTTTATCGACCAGACGCCCGAGCTTTTTACCTTTGAAAAGCGCCGCGACCGGGCGACCAAAGTATTAACATATATCGCTGATATTACGGTGAACGGGCACCCTGAAACCAAAGGGTTCGAACGCCCTGCGGCGGCCGTCCGC
>Ga0208468_1000300_pt1 | contig 15912 bp, 16 predicted proteins | sample DeeseametaMP0960_FD_184198 | JGI IMG/M metagenome (GOLD analysis project Ga0208468, IMG submission 184198) | Marine microbial communities from the Deep Indian Ocean - MP0960 (SPAdes) | ecosystem: Environmental > Aquatic > Marine > Oceanic | place: East of Madagascar, South Indian Ocean... | reverse complement strand
TCGAGCAGTGCCAGCAAGCTGGTTCCAGCCATGAGACTCTCCTTTAAATAATCAATACGTCTGCACGTAGACACCGCACCGAGTCTACCGGCACTTGCCGTCCAACGCACCGCGAACCGCGGCCCCCTCTTTATGCCGCGAGTTTGCTATAGTGCAGCAAAGCCATCGACAGCCCATAAATCATGACGGAATATCTGCGCCCACAATGCCTATCCAATATCCATCGCGAGGAAATTGCCGATGGGCTGGTCCGTGTTGGCTGCCACTATCACATCGAAAAGCTGTTCGATGACAGTTTTTTACGGGCTGACATCCCGTTACCCACCTCGCTGACATCTTCGGTCGACAAACGCAAAACCGAATACCTGGCCGGACGCTGGTGCGCCCGGGAAGCGCTTCGCATTCTGGGTTTCGAGGGGATTCCGGGCATGGGTGCCGATAGAGCGCCGCTGTGGCCCGACGGCACCGTGGGCAGCATTACCCACAGCAAGGGCTCTGCAGAAGTGATGGTGGCCGACGCCCGGCACTGGCTGGCGGTGGGCCTGGACACCGAGCAGTGGCTAACCGCAGAGCGGGCAGACCGGCTGTGCCGTGAATTGCTGACCAGCGAAGAAAGGGAACACCTGAAAGGGCTGACGCCAATACAACGTGCCAACCGAATCACCCTGATCTTTTCTGCCAAGGAGAGCCTGTTCAAGGCCCTCTATCCCCTGACGGGAAAACGCTTCTATTTTCATGACGCCGCCCGCCGCAACCCCCGCTCACTCACCCTGCTGACCACACTGACAGAACGGTGGAAACACGGTACCGAAGTCCCCTTTCGCTGGCGAGAACGCCAACAGGGTGTGCTCAGCTGGATTGCCTTGCCGCGGTAGCGGGCATTGGTTTTCCGACAAATCCGGCGGCTGTGACGAATATTGCCCGACTACGGGCCAGAAGGGGGCTGCGGCGCGCACTATGGCGCCCGCAGGAAAGGGCCCCTCTGGTTACCGCTCTTGAGCAACACTGGCCAGGTTGGCCGCGATTTTGGGGCGATGACTGGTGGAGGCATTGCTGGCCTGTTCAAACAGGGCGCGAGCCCGCTCCCGTTCACCATTGAGCAGTGCCACATAGCCGGCATTGCTAAGCGCTATCGCCCGCTCCTGGGAACGCTGCCAGGTCTCCACTGCCCGCTCGTAGTGCCCTTGGCGGGCCTGGGCAATCGCCAGGTTGTGGCTCATGCGTTGCTCTTCGGGATACCGCGCCGCCGCTCTTTGCAGTAACTGCTCTGCTTCGCGGTACTGGCCCGCCATAATCAGGGAGTACCCCGCATTGTTTATCACCATGGGGCGGTCTCCGCCTGCCTCCAGCGCCATGCCATACCAGCGAGCGGCTGACTGGTAGGAACCCACCATATCATCGGCAATCCCCAAACCATTGAGGGTGCGCCAGCGCAGCGGATCATTGCGATGGGCAATCTGCAACTGACGCCGGGCATTCTCCCAGTCTCCCCGCGCCAACAGCGCAAGCCCCCTGCCCTCCTGGGCTTCCACCAGAGTCGGCGCCTCCTTGAGGACCAACTCATAGGCCTTGAGGGCCGGCTCACTGCGGCCGCTGTCCAGGCTCAACCGGGCAATGGCAAGCTTGGCACGTATAGCCCAGTCATCCTCCCGCTCTGTCAGTGGCAAATAATTGGCCAGTGCTTCGGAGAAATCCCCTTTGGCCCGGGCGGACTCTCCCTGCTCGAACTGCTCATCCGGGCTGAGAATCTCATCAGCCTGGTCATCCAGGCTGGATGAGGTAGCACAGGCACTCAGCCAGCCTGCCAGCAAGATCATCATTAATACTTTCATGGTCAGCCCCCTTACATACGGTCGAGAAAACCGGTGTAGATGTGGATAGCCGCCGGACCAAGAATCACCAGGAACAGGGCGGGAAATATGAATAGCAAAATCGGTATTGCCATTTTTACCGGTAATTTGGCCGCTTTCTCGCGGGCAGTCTGGATACGAATATCACGCATCTCATCAGCATGTTCCCGCAACGCATCCGCAATGCTGGTACCAAAATGCTCAGCCTGAATCAGGATGGATACCAGCGCCTGCATCTCCTCAAGATCCGTACGCTCGGCCAGGGACTTGAGGGCTTCATTGCGTGGCTTACCAGCACGAATTTCCAGTGTGACCAGCAGCAGTTCGTCACTCATGTCCCGGGAGGCAAAATGGAACTCGTCTCCGACACGCTTGATAGCGGCATCCAGGCTGAGCCCGGCTTCAACACAGACCACCAAAAGATCGAGCACATCCGGGAAGACCTCTGCCAGATGCTGGCGTCTTGCTTCTTCCTTGTGGCGCAGCACCAGATTGGGAATAAAAAAACCGATCAGGGCAGACACCACCAGCGCCACCACAGCCCAGTGCCGCTGGGTCACAAGGGTGGGATACATCAACAAGGGGGAGATGCTGAGAACCGGCAACAGCACAGCCAGAAAAAATTTGGCCGTATAGTAGATGCTCATCGCCTGAGGGCTACGGTAGCCGGCGCGCACCAGACGAGCACGGATCCGGGACTGCTTCCACTTGTCATCCGGTACTACCAAGCGGGCCATTGGTTGTAACCACTTAACTGTGAAGGCACCTTCTTCAGTGGGCTGAACTTTCCTTTTATCGCCAGGAGCAAGCCCCTGAATTTCACGTAGACGCCGATCAAAGGTGGCATTACCACTGAACAGCCAGTTGCCCACTGACGCGACAATGATCACCGTCAACAGAAACAATGTCCCCATTATCAGGACTGACAGGCTAATTCCTTCCAACATGACGCACCCCCTTGATTAGACCCTGAAGTTAATCATTCGGTGAATGACGATATACCCCATTACCATGAGGGCCAGTTGAGCGCCGATCACCATGTAGCCCATCGTGGTTTCCACCAGGGTGTAGAGGTACGAGGGATTCAACAACAGCAGAGCACCGGCTACCACAAACGGCAAAGCGATAAGAATGTTGGCCGAAAACTTCATTTCAGCTGCCAGAACACGAATTTCCCGAAAAGTTCGTGCCCGGGAGCGCATGACCGCAGACAATCGATTCAGCACTTCTGCCAGATTGCCGCCGGTGGTTTTCTGGATCAGGACCGCGGTAATGAAGTAACGCATTTCCTCACTACTGCTGCGTTGGGCAAGGTGACGCAAGGCATCTTCCAGGTCCATACCGAAGTTCAATTCATCAAAGGTGGTGGCGAATTCCGATGCAATCGGCTCGGCCATTTCCATGCTCGCCTGTCTGATAGCCGCCGAAAACGGGTTGCCCGCTCGCATACTGCGGGCAAGAAAATCCATGGCATCCGGCAACTGGTCCGAAATCTGCTTTGCACGCTCCTGCTTCTTTGCCTTCACATAGGCATAGGGCAAATAGAAGCCCAGCAGCATGGCAATCGGCAGTGCCAGAAACCAGAACACCTTGAGTAATAGCCACAGGATCAGAAAGCTCAGCACAAACAGCGATAACTGGATCAGCAGATACCGTGAAACGGTAAGCTCCACACCGGATTGCACCAGCATTCTGTCGAGAGAATGAGAACGGGGAAACATGGCCAGAACCCGGTTAAGGGCAGGCACCTCACTGAAAGTCCTGCGGCGCAACAGGGACAAGGCCTCTTCGTTACTGAGGCCGGAGGCCGACAGATTACGCAGCCGCTTGCTCACTGCCTGAGTACGCTCCACATTCATGGAGCGATACAGCAGATAAAAGCCTTCAATCAACCCAACCACGGCCAGGAAAGCGATCAGCGATATAATGATGGTGACTTCATTGATAATCATGGCCGCCCCCTATTCGTAGACACGTTCCGGATCGAAAATACCTTCATCCAGCGGAATACCGCGCTCCTTGATCCGCTGCATCATCATCGGCCGAATGCCAGTAGCTCGGAACTCGCCCAGAACCTTTCCGTTTTCGTCCACACCCAATCGTTTGAATTGGAAGATTTCCTGCATGTTCACCACGTTTTGCTCCATGCCGGTAATCTCCTGGACACTGATCACCGCTCGGCGGCCATCCGAAAGCCGCTCTGTCTGTACAATAAGATCCAGCGCGGCAGCAATCTGCTGCCGGATGACATTCGGTGAAATGGAAACGCCGGCCATCCCGATCATGTGCTCCAACCGGGAAATACCGTCACGGGCTGAGTTGGCGTGGATGGTAGAGAGAGAGCCGTCATGGCCGGTGTTCATGGCCTGCAACATATCCAGTGCTTCCTCGCCACGGACCTCCCCCACCACGATACGGTCCGGGCGCATTCTCAGCGCATTTCTCACCAGGTCGCGGGCAACTACCGCCCCTTTCCCCTCGATATTCGGGGGGCGGGTTTCCAGCCTGCCAACATGGGGCTGTTGGAGCTGCAGCTCGGCAGAATCCTCAATGGTGAGAATCCGTTCATTGGCAGGGATAAAACCTGATACCACATTGAGTAGCGTGGTTTTCCCGGAGCCGGTACCGCCGGAAATGAGGATATTGGTCCTGGCCTTCACCGCCGCTTTCAGAAACTCCGCAATGGGCTGGGTAATGGAGCGGAAATTCATCAGGTCCGTGACCGTCAACGGATCCACGGCGAATTTGCGGATCGACAACAGAGGGCCGTCCACCGCCAGCGGGGGAATAATGGCATTGACCCGCGAACCATCCATAAGTCGGGCATCAACCATGGGGCTGGATTCATCCACCCGACGGCCGACAGCACCAGCAATTTTCTGGATGATACGCATCAGATGATCATTATTCTGAAAACGGATATTGACCTTTTCCAGCACCCCGTGCCGTTCGATATAGCAGGTATCGGCTGTATTGATAAGAATGTCTGAAATGGATGGATCGCGCAGAAGGGGCTCCAACGGCCCCATTCCCAGCACTTCGTTTTCCACATTTTCAATGAGCACGCTCTGTTCATGCTCATTTAGAACGAAACCGTTATCATCAATCAGATCTCGCAAGGATTGACGTATCTGGTTGCGCACCAGTTTGTCTTCCATCCGTTCCATCTGGCGAAGATCCAACCGCTCCATCAACAGTGAGTGCACCTTCTTCTGCACCGCACTGAAATCCATTTCATCAATCCCTCTTTCACTGGCAAACATGGTGAACTCCTTTCTCAATGCCGCCCGATTAGCCGCCCCAGAAGGCCGGCTTGTTCCCGTTTTTCACCGGTAAGCTCTTCCACTATCTTTTCGGATATCTGGTGTATGTCCTTGCTGATACGACTGTGTTTTGCGTGCTTACTCAAAGGCATGCCGTGATCCTGGGATCCCATGACCGAGTCATAGTCATTGGCAACACGTACCATGCTGTCGATCTTAAGCGTGTCGTGAATCTGCTTGTCGGTAACGGCGGAATGCTTGGATCGATAGCGGTTATCCACAATGGTGATTTTTCTTTCCTCAATCCCCGCACCGTGAAAATACGACATCAGCAATCGTGCATCGCGCAATATAGCCAGGCTGCGTTGAATCACCACATAGATGTCATCGCTGGCTTTGAGTATCTCTTCGTTCCACTCATTAATGGCTTTGGGAAGATCCAGAACCACCACATCAAATGTTTCTCGAATCACCGCCAGGAACTTTTTGACATCCGCAGAACTGACTCGATCAAGGCGGGTAATCTTGGTAGGCGCAGGCAAGGCATAGAGACCGGAATCATGATGACTCATCATTGCGCTCAACATGGTTTTGTCGAGCCTCGAAGCCTGGCCCAATGCATCCATTACGTTGGCCTGCCATTTCACGTCTAGGTAGAGGGAGACAGAGCCGAACTGAATATCCAGGTCGATCAACGCAACCTTCAACTCCTCATCCATGGCGGCGATGTCGCAGGCCATATTGACGGCAATGGTCGTAGCGCCACTGCCTGACTTGCTGTTGATAATGGAAATAATCTTCCCTTTTCTGGCATCGCTATCCTGGCTCATACCTTCTTTCAGCCTGGAAAATTCTCTCTTGAGATCCTCTTCAGAGGGAGGAACAGGGATGACATCCCTGGCACCAACCCTCATCAGGCGACGAATGACATCCACCCCGGGGTCTCGAAATGCCGCATAGACAGGCAGATCCGGCAACTCACTGATGAGCGCCTCAATATGGGAGGTATCCTGCTCCGCCTCGTCATTTCCCTCGACAATGAGAGCATGGCAACCGGTCTCTTTGACCTTTCCCACCAGGCTACCGTTGAGAGTAAAGGGCAGTGCAACAAATCCCGCTTTCAGCGCTGTAACGATTTTCCCGAACTGGGCTTTTGTCGTTTCGTTGCGGTATATCAGTCCAATGACCAAACCTGTACTCATCCTTGTTCCCTCTGACTAATTTCAGGGTGTATTCAAGTCTTCACTGACTCGTGTACTGGTAAAAGGCGGCAGCGTGAGAGTCGGGTCCAGCCCGATAACTCCTGGCAACACCAACGCATATTCCTGACCGACAATAGAAACAGTCACCTCCCTGACGGGCCGCGGGTTTCCGGAAAACCCTGTGGAAGAGCAGCCGTAACGTACCGTTACGTTGGCAGCTTGAAGATCCTGATAAAGTGCATTCATTTGATTCATCAGGCCGGTGCAATTAGCGGAATCACAAGTCACTGAAACATTCGTTACGGCAGAACAATCCAGAGAGGAAACATCTGTCACTGGATCATTGACGATCGCATAGCGAGCGCCGGCGCGGGTGGCATCCACGGCACGTGTCCAGGTAAATATCACCAATGCAAATTCAATGATGGCGAAGATAAGAAGTAGGAACAGTGGAAGGGTGAGCGCCATTTCCACCATGGTGGCGCCCTGCTCTCTTTTTCGAGATAGCCATTTATTCACCATGGTAGCGCTCCTCCACGGTGGCATTGAGAGTGATAGGATCAAGATCCAGGAAAGGGACGATGGTGTCACCAAAAATGGCACTGAAATCCACTGAAGCTGTGGCAATGATGACGCAGGCATTATTGCCACCTGTGACCGCCCTCTGCTCGGCAGTAAAGCCCACATCGCCTGCGTCCAGGTCTGGCAACAAAGCATTGCCGTTTCCGGCCTGGTTTCCAAACGCCACCAGATTAGCGGCGTTACTGACTGAAGGCCCCCATTGTGCTCCCTGGGAACAGTCGTCATTGACACTTTGTGAGGAGCGGCTCATGTAGCGGGCACCGGAGGCCACCGCCTTGCTCAAGCTATTTTGCTGATAGATAGCCCGACCCAACTCGGTAATGCCGAATACCAGCACAATCAACAAAGGCAGAAGAATGGCAAACTCCACCATGGCGGCCCCTGCCTGGTGTGCAGAAAGCCTATTCATACAGCTGGACCTGCACATGGTAATCATCATCTTCTCCGAAGACCCAACGAATAAATTCTGCATGGAACCGCAGGCCATTTGGACCGCCGGGGTCATCTGCCTCATCCATAATAAACATCTGGGCAAAACCATCCGTGGGGAATACCGGGACAGTTTCACGACCGGCAAAATCCAGGGCTTCGCAACTGAGAACCGCAACATTGATAAGGCGACGTTCCTTGACACCCGGTACATTGATAGGTTTTTCAGGTATCAGTCCATTTTCAATTTCGTATTTATAAACGTCGTATCGCAATGGAGGATTGGCATCATTCCACCCATTGGGTGGGGAAGCACCACCGTGCTTAGCCTTCCAATAATTCACAACAGACCATTGCGCGTTACCGAAACGATCCTCTACGCCACTGATATCGATGGTGTCATTATCCAAAGGGTAATCGACAATATTTGGTGCGGGAGGGAATTCATCCTCACGGTTTTTAAAAGTTCCCTCGTAAATGTCAAAGCGGGTATTAATAGCTCGTCGGCTAGGCTGAGCCTTGGCCCCTGGCTCTGAAGTAACGATGGCCGGATTGCAGCCAACCAGATCCGGGTCAGCCAGGTATTCAGAAAGATTTTTGGCTCCGGGGCCTTCTTTGGCCTTCAGAAAACCAAAGACGCCAGGCGCCCAACTTTCTCCCTGACTGCGTAGCTCTATATGGCCTCCTTTTGGCATTTCATTTCGGAATGAGGAGCCTTCATTTTCCCACGGGTCACACAAGGCCATCGGGGGGAAATTGCATGTAAAGAATGACCTCCCCGCCAACGCCCGCGTTACTGCAGAAGCCGTTTCTGCCGCATTGATACCCAGGCTTCGCAGCACAGGAAGAAAAATCAAATCTGCCGTAAAACGATCACCATCCCCCGCCAGTGACGGGTCAAGAGTCACTCTCACATAGTGGGTATCCTCATCCGAGGTGGATGCATATTTTTCTGGTTCTACTAAAGAACCACTACAAAAATCGCTAAATCCAGGATCAGAGGGCGAAACATCCGTTTCGCTACCTATCACACAGAAGAACTCAAATGCCCCATCCGGCAACCCGGTGGCGCCCAGCAATTCAGTCACACGGGCGAAACGGGCATCATGCTCCAGCAGATCCCGGGCAGCGGCACGGGCACGATCCTGAGCATTGTTATCCGCATCCAGCTCTGCCGCTGCAGCCAGTGCGGCGGCATCCGCCGCATTCTGCATATCGGTCCGCATCATCAGAACCCGCCCTACATCGATGGCCAAAGCGGCGATACCGATCAATATGACGATCAGTATGGCCATCATCACCATATAGGCGCCACGCTGCTGCCTTTTCATCATTTTCATCCTTTTACATCAGTTGGAGCCGGAGACATCCTCCACAATCCTTCCTTCCTCAACTTTTCCATCATCCTTGAGGTATCGCTCGTAACCCGCATCCAGCTTTCCGCCATGGGCACTGATCTCCGGATGATCCTTGTAGCGGGCATCCGGATTGATTACCTGTACCTGAGCACTGTGATTCACGCTGTAGCCATAATCCGGCCGGAGGGATTCCCTTGCACAGGCGCTCAGAAGCACCACCATTACTACCGTCATAATCTTATTCATTGTGTGCTACCTCCCTGATCTGATGTCCGAACTTTCCGTGCAAACCTCCACGACTTGACGTGTCTTTTGAATCCTCATTTTCCTGCTCACGGGCATTGCGATTCCGGGTAGGCTTATGCTCAAGGAAACCCATCAGATACTGATCAATGTCACTGGGAGGAACGAACACGTCAGTAGGCAGGGCGTACTGATCGATTCGTTTTGGTGTGACCAGTTTCGGCGTAACAATCACCACCAGCTCACTTTCGTTACGTTTGAACTCGGTGGAGCGGAACAGGGCACCCAGTACCGGAATGCTGCCCAGGCCAGGAACCTGGTTAATCACGTTATTCAGGTCATCCTGAATCAGGCCGGCAATGGCAAACGCCTGACCATCGGCCATTTCAACCGTGGTACCGGTTCGCCGTGTCACAAAGCCGGGAATATTGAAACCGGACGCCTGAAAACCATTGGAGGGATCGATGGCAGATACTTCCGCATTCAACTTGATGTTGATGCTGTCATCTGACAGGACGGTGGGCACAAATTTGAGCCCGACGCCGAATTCCTTGAACTCGACAGTTATGGTGACATTGCCTTCATCGCCATCCTGAGCCACCGGAATTGCCACCTCACCCCCGGCCAGAAAGCTGGCCTCCTGACCGGACAAGGCAGTCAGGTTGGGCTTGGCCAGCACCTTGGCCAGACCTTCACGCTCCAAGGCGTCGAGCCTCACACTGATACCGTTATAGCCAAAGATGGTTGAAGCCGGATCGGTAAATATAGATGAAAGGAAAGGGACATTATTGGGCGCCAAGCCCGTGGCCGTTGCCAGGGTTTTCACTCCATCACGATTGAATGCCTGCACACTGACACCCAACTCCTGAAGAGACGTTCTCTTGATTTCGGCGATTCGTACTTCCAGCATCACCTGGGTACCACCGCCCACTTCCAGCATGTTTACCACTTTATCTTTCGGCGCGAAGCTGCGAGCCACAGACAGAGCCTGCTCCATGGCCATTACACTGGAAGCCTTTCCGGAAAGAATGACCTGATCATTGGCACCGCGAATCTGTATCTCGTCCTCGTCAGGCATCAGCTCATAGATGCGGCGTTTCATCTGATCCATGTCGTAGCCGACAATCACATCCATCAGCGCCACAAGATTTCGGTTCTTGTCTCTAAATGCCAAATTGGTATGACCAGGCTTCATGCCCAGTATCAGCACGTGCCGGGACGACAACAGTTTGATATCCGCAATTTCCGGATTACCGATTACCACCTGATCCAGCGGCGACGGGGAATAAATCATCTGGGATTTGCCCAGTGACAGCGACAACTCTTCTTTTTGCAGGCCGTCACTGAATTGCAGCTCGTAGCCCTCAACCGCATGAGCGGTGGATATCATCGCCATCATCATTGTGGCTAGCACACACATTGACCAGCCAGATAACCGAATTTCAGTATGCATTTTCATTCTCCTTCCTCCCTGGAATCCTATTGCGCGCCGGCTGGTGCTGGCGTTTGCTGGCGAACCTCACCTTCCTTCACGGTCTGGTTTTCCACTTCCAAACCGCGAATCACTTCAACCTGCGGTTTGGGAGGCGCGCGCCGAACACGGCGAACCACTTTGGTTTCCCGTGTCGGCTCCTCAGTGAGAAGGTCCTTGTAGGTCACCAGTTCGGTTTCGACGATAGAAGCGTCAAACTCGTTTCTCAGCAGCAGGTTCAGGTCACCGGTCTTGGCTGCCAGAACAATACGCTGGCCATCAAAAGGGGCGACCAGAATGGTGATGGAGTTAACCACTTTCGGTTCGGTTTCGGTTTCGCTTGAACGCTGGTCGATACCCAACACTTTGGCATTCTGCAAAATGACCCGGGTTACTGGGTTCTTATCTGATCGGCCAAAGGTGGTGGTGTGCAGTACATCCACATAATCACCTGGCATCACAAAGCCACCTACGCCCTTTATTTCATTCACGGACAGGGTGACGGCACGCTTGTCTTCGGGAATTTTCGATGGCAAGCCCCCACGGGCTCCGTAGGGAGACAGCTTGTACTTCAGAATCGGCTCGCCCTTTTTCGCCTGGGTCAGAATAAGCGGTGGCTTGTCCTGCAATAGTGCGGACTTGGTACGGAAAGCCCCCTCCGGAACGCTGGACTCCGGCCAATCCACCACGTTGACAAGCACCTCATCCAGCCGGGTGCCGCTGTTGAGATCTGCTGCCGCCACTACCACCGGCACGGTGGCAATGGTTCGCATATCCGTTCGGCTACTCACTTCACGTTGCAAAAACTGGTTAACCAGGTAGACCGTCAGCCCACCGAGAATAATGGCCACCAGAAGAATCAATAGCGGTCGCAACTGCATGGGGAATCTCCTTTTCCGTCCCTTCCCGTATCACCAGGCTGTCATTAAGGCAGAGGTGATATACCTGTCACTGTAAGTACCGCACCGGCAGCAATGGCAACCGCATACGGCAGTTTTGCCTGATTGGCTTCCTGCTCCATTTCACTGGCAGGCGTGCCGCGAACTACGGCAAAAATTCTTTTTCCCGTTTGTCGAAAAGTCCCTTTAAGTACAATTGCCGCTACTGCCAGGGCAAGGCCGCACAGCGCCGTATTGAGTAATAATTCGGGGACTTGTGAGAGCCCGACCGTTAGCGCGACCAGTGACAATAATTTGACATCGCCAGCGCCCAGCCAGCCCAACAACCAGAAAACAAAAACAAGGAGAAAAACAATTACGGCAGCAGCAAGATGAGAGGGTAAAACAGAGCTGCCTTGCACAATCCATAGCGCGGCAGGGATAACGATCAGAAAAATAGCTATAAGCTTGTTAGGAATTCTTCTCTCGGCGATGTCGTAGTACAACGCCGGAAGTAAAAGGCTTAGCAAAATTATCCATGGCATGATGGCACCCTCCTTGTTTCTGCCCGCAAAGCGGGCAGAAACACGCCAGGAAATAAAGTTTCCCGGAATTAGCCAGCATCAGCAGGAGCATTCTCACTAAGCTGAGACTGAACCTCGGTGAAGGCTCCATCCACTTCATCGCCAACCAAAACGATGGTTGCGATAGCGACCACGGAAATCAGGGCAACCAGAATTGCATATTCCACCATGGTGGCCCCGTCTTCTTCTTTGATGAATTGCATAAACAGCTGTTTCATGACTTGTCCTCCAGACATCAAACTTTCCTTTTGTGAGCCGCCTGTAAAATATTCCCGCTTTGCAAAGCCGGTCACATAAACAATGCGGACATACATCATTTGGCGCTTGCAAGGAGGACAAAGGTATTGAATTGATGTGTGAGGAATTAATCTTTCTGTAACCAGTTTCTGCTATGAAAATTGAATACCGTTCCTCCCACTGTCTTTTTTCAAATGAATCAATGAGATAACCCATACCCCATATGAGTTAAAGAAGAAAAAACAATGTAAGCCATTGAATTATCGCAAGAATTCAGAATGTTAAATTAATGATTTAGTTGTAAGCCATATCGTAACCACAGGGCGCAAATCTCATTTCGAACAAAGTTCTCTGCATTAAAGCCCTGACTTCATATATCCATTTTTTCTTTAAAAAGTTCTTTTTTTCTTTCAACCCTTCTACAAGAAGCAATCCAGCGTATTTTTACGCCGTTTTATCCGCCAATCATGGGCAAAGGAGCAACAAATTGCCCGAAAGTGTCCTCTTCAGTACCATTTATCAAACCCCAACAAGCCCGTAACTATGAGCCACCCACTCAGCCAGCGCGGCCAGAAACGCCGCCAGGCGATTCTTGACGCAGCCACCGACGCCTTTCTCCAGCATGGATACGAAGGCACCACCCTGGACATGATTATTGCTCAGGCCGGCGGCTCCCGACGCAGTCTCTATGACTATTTTGGTGACAAGCAGGGCCTGTTCGGCGCGGTGATTCGCTACCACACCGACAAGCTGGTCGAGGAAGTCCGTTCGATCGATGTGATCGGCATCTCTGCACGGGAAGGGCTGACGCTGCCGGCCAAGAACTTTGTGTTTGCCTTGCTGGAGCCGGTGAATCTGGAGCTATATCGGCTGTTGATCACCCAGGCGCCGGCCTTTCCGGAACTGAGCCGGAGCGCGTACCAGGCGGGCCCGGCTTTGTTGCTCAGTGAGCTGGAGAAGTATCTGGACCACTTGCAACGACAGGGCCAGCTTCCCGCCAGGCTACCGACCCCCCATACCGCCCGGCAGTTTCTGGGCATGGTAAAAGCGGAGTTCCAGCTCTGTGCTCTGCTGACACCAGAGCAACTGCCTGCGAAAAGTGCGATCAGCGCACATATTCAGGACTGTGTCACTTTTTTGTTAGACAACCACTAGTCCCGCCATTGGCACCACTCATCACCCCGGTATACATTGTAAATAGCAGTCACTCTGGCTTTGGGGGCTAAGATGGCAAGAGCAGACATGTGACGGGGCTCACAATATGAATAAGTTTTCACTGGTGCTATTGGCATTTTTCTTGCCTGTAGCTACCAGCCACGGGGATACACCAGAGCAGCAGTTCCTCAAGCGGGTGTATGCCAACGGCGGCAAGACGCTTTACTGCCAGGAAGTTTTCCAACCCGGTGACCGGGTCTCCATCGAACACATTTATGATGAACGCCGACTGGCGCAGCATTTTGATTGCCGAACCAGCCGCTTGTGTCAGAGCAATCCGCAGTTTGTCGATGTGTCCCGGGACCGGCACAGCCTGTTTCCGGTAACCCGACGTGCCGAACTGGACCGGCGTCGAACCCTGTTTGGCGACCTGCCTGCCACCACAGCCACTGACGGCCAGTGTGGTTACAAGCAAGCCTTCCAGGTATTCGAGCCGCCAAAATCTGCCAAGGGCGATGTAGCCAGGGCCATGCTATACCTGTACGACAGGTACGATATCCCCCTGCTGGGCACGCTGGAGATGTACCAGCGCTGGCATCGGGATGACCCGGTGGACGACGAGGAGCGCCGCCGCAACAACGTGATCGAACAGGTGCAGGGCAACCGCAATCCCTTCATCGACGAACCGGACCGCGCAGAGTCCCTGCAGGGCAGCTCGCCGTTGAATATGCAGTTTCCGTAAACAGCGACAAGCCACAAGCTCCAAGCTGCAACACGAAGGCGGGCCATTGGCGACTGCAATGTCGGACCCCGCGCTGGACTTCTCACACAAAAAAACCGCACCCGAGGGGGGGGTGCGGTTTTTTTATAGCTTGTAGCTCGTAGCTATTTAGAACAACTCGCCATCCAGACCCATCATGGTATCCGCCCCACTCTTGATCTGGGCGAACAGGGCATTGGCCTTGGGCAGGATGCGCTGGAAGTAGTACTGGCAGGTGATGCGCTTGGCCTTGGCGAAGTCATCATCACGACCATCGGTGGCCGCCAGCATCTGCGCCCACAGCCAGGCGTAGAGCACGTAACCGAACAGGTCCAGATACTCCACGGCGACAGCGCTGATGGCATCCGGGTTGCTCCCGGCCTGGGACAGCAATTCATCAGTGGCGTCCTTGAGCAGGGTCAGAGCCGCCTGCAGCTCGCTGCTGATGGCAGCCAGCTGGCCGTTACCGCTGTTTTCTTCTACCCAGGCCTGAGCATCGGCCAGGAACGCTTCCACGGATTTGCCACCATTACGGGCCACTTTACGGCCCGCCAGGTCCAGCGCCTGAATACCGTTGGTACCTTCATAGATCTGGGAAATACGGCAGTCACGTACGAACTGCTCCATGCCCCACTCACGGATATAGCCGTGTCCACCGAAGACCTGCTGGCCGGTGATGGTGGTGTCCAGACCGCGATCGGTGAAGAAGGCCTTTGCCACCGGTGTCAGCAGGGCCACACGGTCTTCCGCCTTTTTCTTGGCGTCCGCGTCTTCGCTGAACTTGGCGGTATCCAGTTGCATGCCTACATAGGCGGCCAGGGCACGGCCGCCTTCATTGATGGCTCGCATGTTCATCAACATGCGGCGCACATCACCGTGAACGATGATCGGGTCCGCCGGGCCATTGGGATTCTTCGCACCTGTGGCGCTTCGGCCCTGCAGGCGTTCGCGGGCATAGTCCACGGCGCTCTGGTAGCTCACTTCACCCAGGCCCAGGCCCTGCAGGCCGATGGACAGGCGCTCGTAATTCATCATGGTGAACATGCAGGCCAGCCCCTGGTTGGGCTCGCCAATGATCCAGCCCTTGGCGTCGTCGAAGTTCATTACGCAGGTGGCAGAACCCTTGATGCCCATCTTGTGCTCGATGGAGCCACAGGTGGCACCGTTGCGCTCACCGGCATTGTTGTCCGCGTCGGGCAGGAACTTGGGCACCAGGAACAGGGAGATCCCCTTGGAACCGGCCGGGGCATCCGGCAGTTTCGCCAGCACCAGGTGGATATGGTTGCTGGTCATATCGTGCTCACCACCGGTGATGAAGATCTTGGTGCCGGTGATGTTGAAGGAACCGTCCGCGTTGGGCTCAGCCTTGGTACGCAGAATACCCAGGTCGGTGCCGGAGTGGGGCTCGGTCAGGCACATGGTGCCGCTCCACTCACCGCTGTAGAGCTTGGGCAGATATTGCTCTTTCAGTTCCTGGCTGGCGTGGGCATCGATGGCCAGGCAGGCGCCGCTGGTGAGGGCTGGATACAGAGCGAAAGAGGAACAGGCGCTATGCATCATTTCTTCGAACAGCACCGCCAGGGACTTGGGCATGCCCTGGCCACCGAATTCCGGATTACCGGAGAACGCACTCCAGCCATTTTCGGCAAAGGTCTTGAACGCGTCCTTGAAACCGTCCGGAGTAGTCACTTCCCCGTCATTCCAGGTGCAACCCTGCTCGTCACCGTTGCGGTTCAACGGGAACAACAGGCCTTCGGTCATCTTGCCCGCTTCTTCCAGAATGGCGTCGGACAGGTCGCGGGTTACCTCGGCGGTGGCAGGCATGGAGGCCCACAGCTGATCCGCTTTGAACACATCGTTGAGAACAAAACGCATGTCCTCGAGGGGCGCTTTATAGGTC
>Ga0208468_1000293_pt1 | contig 16093 bp, 13 predicted proteins | sample DeeseametaMP0960_FD_184198 | JGI IMG/M metagenome (GOLD analysis project Ga0208468, IMG submission 184198) | Marine microbial communities from the Deep Indian Ocean - MP0960 (SPAdes) | ecosystem: Environmental > Aquatic > Marine > Oceanic | place: East of Madagascar, South Indian Ocean... | reverse complement strand
TTCCAGGGTGTCCCGGTCCGGCGCGTCCATGTCCACGATCACCACATCCGGGTTACTGGAATGCACCTTCTCCGCCAGCCCGGCAGCACTGGTCAGACGACACAGGATCTCGTGCCCTTCGTCGATCAGGGCACGCTCCAGAATGGCGGCGCGCGGTGGCTGGTCATCCACCAGCATGATTTTCAGGGCCATAGTGTCGGTAGCATCCGGGGATTGAGTGTTACTGGATTGGTTTGCAACGGTTGTGCCAGTCATTCGTTTATTAACCCACTGTTTTTGTTTGCTATTCCTTTTTCACCATAAAGCCCCCCGCAAAGCGCACCATAGCGGTGCACTCTGCGGCGCCAAAACGGCGCCTCGCGGCTCAGTAGTTCGCGGCATCAATCATGGTGCTGGCCAGCAAGGTATAGGCCTCTGTCCAGGCCGATTCTGTGTCGGCATCGAAGGCGTCGCCCAGGCCCTGCGCCAATGTCCAGAGCAAGGCCTGCGCCACGGCGTCGTAATCTTCCGGTTTAACGCCGTAATCCTTATGGCGTTCACCCAGCTTCTGGACGGCGGGCACAATGGTATCGAGCCTGTCGAGCCCCTTTACCGCCACACCAATCATGCTCATCAGTTTCTTGCCCTGCTCTTCCATGTTGCCCTTGAAGAGTGGTTCCAGTTCCGGGGCCTGGGTAAACAGGCGCTGATAAAACAGGGCGGCCGCCTGATCGGCAATGCCTTCCACTTGCTGCCAGCTGGCCTGCACCCGCGCAATATGTTCCGGTGTCATGGTCTTTCTCCCGCTATTGGGTAAGTGCTTGCACGCACAGCGTGCAAGCAGGGTGTTGACGGTTACATGGGTACGCGAATCACCACGCCACCCATCACATCGCCCAGCTCGAAATCCGTTTTGGGAGAGTCCTTGTGGTTGTTGTGACAAGCCGCGCACGGGGCGGCCACCGCCACATCCGGGTATACCGCCGTGTAGTAGGTCGTGTCGCCAAGCGCCTCGGTGCCGTAAAAGTTCTTGCCCGGGTTATCGACGATGTACTGCAAGCCTTCTTTTTCCAGTTCTGTTTTGGGCGCATTTTGTGAATTGATGGGCCACAGTGACTGCAAGGAATAGGAGAAATCACTGGATACCTCGGCCACCGCTTCCGCCCCGTAACGGAACATCTGCGCCGGCAGCGGTGCGCCGTTTTCCAGGTCTTCCCAGTACTCATGGGGTTTGATACTGTCAGCACCCGCCGGGCCCAATCGCCCGATGATCATCTTGGTGTAATTGGTGCGGTCCGCGTTCATCACTGCGAACAGGGAATCGGTGTAGACCTGTGGATCGATACCGACGGCAGGTTTGCTTTCCTGGCCGCCTCCGCAGGCACTTAACAGTAGTGTGGCCAAGGCTGTAGCGAACAACGTTCTTGAATATTGCATGGGTGTTACCTCCTCAGGTTCAGGAACCTCTGAATGAAACATCAGTATCAGTACGGTCCTCGCTTTCCTTCCCGGGCCTTGTCCCGCTCCACAGCCATATCCACCGATGGCACATGGTGTTCGGGTTTGCCCTGAAAGTTCTTTTCCACCAGATGCGGATCAGCCAGCGCATCAATGGCGAATTCCAGCCCGTGGCATTGCATGCACACTGGGCGAATCATTTTTTCTACCGGACGCAGGGTCAGGCTCTGGTTGTGTTGCACCAGCACATCATCGCCATGGGTTTCCCGGGGCATATGGCAGGTGGCGCAGGTCACGCCACTACCAGGGGGCAGCTCGCCGCGTTTTTCCGCTTGCCATAATCGGTGGTGGCTGGAGCGAAGGTATTCGTTGCTGTGTTCATCGTTGTGGCAGCCCAGGCAGCTATCCACGGCAGCTTTTTGGGTGTCGAAATCATGGGCACCATGGCAACTGATACACGTTAGCTCCCGGTGGCTGGCTTCCACATGCATGTTCAGCACCGATTGCGATGGCGTCATGGGTGATAACTCCATGGCCAGTCGCATGCCGTGCCGGCCCTGGAGGAACCCCTCGTTTTCCTGCTCATGACACTGGGCGCACTGCAGCGGCGCTGGCTTGTCGACCCATTGATCGGCATCACCATGGCAGGCGGTACAAGCCACCCCGGCTTCCGCATGGGCGTTGCCATCCCAGTGCTCCGGCACGGTTTTGTCTGCGGGCGGCGTCCCGGAACCTTGTATCAGGGCAACCAGATCTGCGTCGCTCATCCGGCTGGCCAGGTTGCGGGGAGTCAGGCGGGGGCGCTCACTGAGCCAGGGCTCATCGGCATGGGCGAGCAGGAAATCTTCATAGAGCGCCAGGTTGTCATGGAAGTTATGGCAGCCAGCGCTGGCACAGGTATCGAATGCCATGCCTTGGTGGCTGGGGCGCTCTTCGCCAATGTCCTGATGACAGTGCACACACATATCCATGGGCAACGTCACTCCCATGCCCACATCCAGCTCCGGCCGGTGCTCCACATGACAGGACACGCAGTAGCGGGCGTCCACATTGGCCAACCGGTTAGCGTTGCGCGGGTCAGTGAATTTGGATTTCGGGTGTGAGTCCCTGGCATCAGCAAGCTGCTCACCATGACAATTCACACACGCGTTTTGCAGCACCTCCTGGCTATTGAAACCTTCGTCATGGCAAGCACTGCATTGCAGCTCAATCTGGTGATGGCCATGGGTCATGGCACCGGGAAGAAAGGCACTCTTGGAAGCATCGTTATCCAGTAATGACATGCCCAGCCAGGCCGCCAGTGCCAGCGACCCCAACAGCCATAGCCCCCACCACAGTGTCTTGATCCCCGGCTTCCCCACAGGCATTCCCCTAGAAGTAGTACGCAGACAGGATGTGAAACACCAGCAGCGCAGGTAGCGGCCAGCACACCAGAATATGCAACCAGGTACTGCCCTGACGCAGCCGCCCCATGGCCGGAACCGAGCCCTGCAACCGGGTCAACAGGGCTGCCGTCATCCCCACTATTCCCACGCCCAGAAAGCTCAGCATCAGCCAGCGATTCAGGTTGTCCCCCAGGGAAAAACCGGTGTGCCCGTAAAGCAGCGCCAGCGCCATCGCCCCGAGCGCGGCATGGGCAATACGCCACCCGCTGAATCCCCCCATCGGCAAACCAGGAAAGCGCTTTTTCAATGACATCAGCAGTAAAAGCAGTGAAGCGATCAGCACCGCATAGCCACTCCACTGTCGCCATAGAGGGTTGCGGGAAACCAGCTCGAAGAACCCCATTTCCAATACCGAGGTGGCCGGCATCGGTGGCGGAAGCCATAACGCGACCCCCAGGAAAACAGCAGACAGGGCGGCAATAATGGCCAGGCTTCGACCGCCGGGCACACTCCGTTTGGCAGCGCCCTGCCCGCCACAAAGGCTGTCCAGAAGCGGCTCGCAACCGCCACAGACAGTGGCAGCTCCACTCGCCTGCTTCAGATCCGTCACCGCGGTGACGCCGCGATCCAGATATTCCTGTAACTGCCCCCGGGTCAGGCCACGGCATTGGCACACCACCGTCGCAGTCGGCCACTGCCCCACGGATTGGTCGTTGCTGTCACCCGGATTTCCCGTCAGTACAAAGCGGCCGACCTGCCAGGGCCACAGGCGCTTGCCATCGCGGATGCGATTGAGCACCTGTTGACGTTCCGGCCAGGGCCCCACCGATACCGTGCCGACCACCCGCCCGGTACGCACCATCAGCGCGCGATAGATGCCCTTTTCACGGTCGCGATAAACCAGAGTGCGATGCACCAGGCCACGCTCTTCATCACTGAACAGGCCGGCACTGAAGACTTCCAGCGACAGCACCTTGAGCCAGGTGCTGTCCGCCACCGGCATGTAGCTGACCGCTTCCCCGGCCAGATTGGCCGCTGCCACCCGAGCCTGTTGCAGGGCTGGCATAACCAGCCCGCACACCCGGTCCTGAAACTGGGCGCACTCTCCTACCGCATAGATATAGGGGTTGGATGTCTGCATACCCGCATTGACGCGAATACCACTGGCCACGGTGATGCCCGCCCGTTGGGCCAGCGCCGTGCGCGGAGCAATGCCGGTGGCAAACACCACGGTGTCACAGGGCAGCAACTGATCGTCTGCCAGGCGCACCCCTTCCACCCGCTCCACACCTTCCACACGTTTCACCCGGGCAAGCAGGCGTACATCCACTCCCGCGCTGGCGAGGTTGTCGGCCACCATGTCGGCGGCTTCTGAATCCAGTTGCCGGTTCATCAAGCGGTCGGCGTGTTGTATCAGGGTAACTTTGGTACCAAAACGGCACAGGCTATGGGCGGCCTCAATGCCCAACAGGCCACCTCCGATCACCACGGTATGAGTGCTACGCAGCCGGCGTGCCATCAGTGCCTGGGCATCATCCATATCGCGAAAACGCAGCACACCGGAAAGTTCGGCGCCGGGAATACCGGGAATATGGGCTTCACTCCCCAGCGCCAGTACCAAACGACCGTAGGGATGGCGTTGCCCAAGGCTGTCCTCAACCCAGCGTCGCGCCGGGTTGATTGCAATAATGGCCCGCCCCACCAGATGCTCCACGTTCGCATCCAGTTCGGCGGGCAGGTTAGTCAGATCATCAAAACCGGTGGAACCGGACAAAAAGGTGGATAGCTTGACGCGATCATAGGGCGCCCAGTCTTCCTGGCCGAACAGCTTGACCGGCGTGGTAACGCCACGACGGCGCAGCTCCACCAGACACTGCATGCCCGCCGGGCCATTGCCAACAATGATCAATGGCCGCTCGGTTTCGCTTTGCGGAATCTCGCTGTCAGGGAAAAACTGCCGTGCTTCCACCTTTCACCTCCGTAACGGTTTTGATGAAGGTTGCTGAAGTCAGGATCAGAGCTTCAGTTCTGCCCAGGCCCACAGTTTTTGTGTATCCGAGCCGAAATCATCGGCGCTGTAGTCGGCGTATTTCAGGCCCACCACGTAGTGCTTGCCGATGGGGCGAGCCACCAGCAGGTTGGTTTCCGTGCCGTAGTCACTACTGCCCTCTTCGGCCTGGAAGTCGTGATACACCGCCGCCAGCTTGAATCCGGCCAGTTTGGTGCCGACGCTGACAAAGCTGTCTTTCAGGCCATCCGCCGGGGTTACCAGGAACTGATCCGCCCAACCGTTGAAGGCATGCTTGGTGGCCAGCGGGGTCTGGAAGGCCACCAGGCCGTCATCAGAGCCCAGCACTTCCTGTGCCACTTTCACGGTGACCCCGGCCATTTCTGCGCCCACTTCGGCGAAGACGTAGTCGGTATCGCCGGCTTCCACCTCTTGGCGGGCGCCTTCCAGGGTGAGAAGCAGCTTTACGGCATCCAGATCGAAGGCACCGGCATAGCGCAAACCGTAGGTGTCGTTATCGGAATCGGGCACGTTATCGGTTTCCAGCAGGTAACCGTAGGCGGTGAGGGATCCCCCCGGCGCACCAGCCCAGCTGGCGTTGAACAGGGTATTGGACACATTGGCATCGAACTTGGGCGTAATGCCGTTTACCTGGGTGAGATAGGCCGTGGAGAAAGAAAAATCACCGGTGCCGTAATCCACCTTGGCGCCATCAAAGGTCTGCTCATCCTGACGCCAGCCCACGTTGCCGACGAAGCGGGCGTTGTCGTAGATAATGCGTTGACGGCCATAGGTGGCCACCAGGCCGTCGAGCGCATTGCTACCGGTATAACGCACTGCGGCACGGTTCAGCTCGGTGACTTCCGGATCGGCGATCACCGGGTAGCCGGTCATGTGCGGCGCAAAGTTGTCGACCTTGCCGACAATGCGTGTGTCTTCAAACTCCCCCAACACATCAAAACCGTGCAACGTGCCGCTCTGGTAACCCAGACGGGTGCGCAGGGTGAGTGCCTGGGCATCCTCTGCAGCACCGTCGCTATCCACTTCTTCATGGCGCAAGCGCAGATTCAGCAGCGGTTTGCCAGCTTTCAACGCGGTGATAAACGCATCGTCTTCGGCGTGAGCCGTCCCCGAAAAGCCGAGCGTGGACAGGATGACGCCGGCGGCAATGGCAGAATGTTTCATGGTCGTTTCCTCGAAGTAATTTCCCAAAATAAAAAACAGTGATGTGCTGTCATCAGGCACACCTTCCCCCTGCCCGCTTTTCCGTGTGCGAAAAAAGCAGGCGAATAAAATCAGTCATAAACGGGTATCAGGCCCGTTTGCGCACGGCGCCAGTGGCAGCGTCAGTACGCTTGGGCAGCGGTTCCACCTTGCGCTGTTTCTCGTACAGGAATTGCAGCACCTGCTGACGACAACGGACGAAGGTGGGATCGTCAGCCAGGGCCAGGCGGTCCCTTGGACGCGGCACATTGACGTCCAGAATCTCGCCGATGGTGGCGGAGGGCCCATTGGTCATCATCACAATACGGTCGGACAGCAACACCGCCTCATCCACATCATGGGTAATCATGATCACCGTGGTACCCAGCTGAGCATGGATCTCCATCAGGGAATCCTGCAGGTGGGCACGGGTCAGCGCATCCAGCGCACCAAAGGGTTCATCCATGAGCAGCACCTGGGGCTGCATGGCCAGGGCCCGGGCGATGCCCACGCGCTGCTTCATGCCACCGGAAATTTCGTCCGGCTTCTTGTGCATGGCATGGGCCATGTGCACCAGCTCCAGGTTATGTTCCACCCAGTCACGAATCTCGGCTTTCGACTTGGTTTTCTTGAACACCTGCTTGACCGCCAACTCCACATTTTCGAACGACGTCAGCCACGGCAGCAGCGAATGGTTCTGGAATACCACCGCCCGTTCCGGACCGGGCTCGGTGACTTCCTGCTTGTCCAGAATCACCCCGCCATCGGTAGCCTGCAGCAGGCCGGCGACGATATTGAGTACCGTGGATTTCCCGCAGCCGGAGTGGCCGATCAGCGAGACGAATTCACCGGCATCAATTTTCAGATTCACATCTTTCAACGCTTCGAACGTGCCTTTCGGCGTGTCGAACTTCATGCCCACGTTGGAGAGTTCCAGTAAGGCTTTCATTTTGATTCTCCTTGAGCCCCCTGTACGGCTGATTGTGTGCTCAGCGAGGTCTGAAGCATGCAGCTGTGGTGTCTTGTCTCGCAGGTAAGGGTGACTCTCCTTTCCAAGAGACAAGGCGCCGCAGATGTGTGTTTCAGGCCGCGCCCTTCGGGGCTACTGCCTGAGCATGCAAGCAGCTGTACAGGGGGCTCATTGTTAGCGTTGTGCTGAAGCTTTGTCCCACACCAGAGCGCGCTGCAGCATCAGCATCAGGCGATCCAGCAGGAAACCGATCAGGCCGATGACGATCACCGCCACCATGATCCGGCCCAGGGACTGGGAGCTGCCGTTCTGGAATTCATCCCAGACGAACTTCCCCAGCCCCGGGTTCTGCGCCAGCATTTCTGCGGCGATCAACACCATCCAGGCGATCCCCAGGCTCAGACGCAGGCCGGTGAACATCATCGGCAGCGCCGACGGCAGCACGATCTTGCGCACATGGCTGAGAGCATTGAGTCGCAGCACTCGGGATACATTGGTCAGATCCTGGCTGACCGAGGTGACCCCCACCGCCGTATTCATGAGCGTGGGCCACAGGCAGCACAGGGAAACCGTGAACATGGAAGTGAGAAAGGATTTGGACACCATCGGGTCATCGCTCACATACAGCGCACTCACCACCATGGTCACCAGCGGCAACCAGGCCAGCGGCGACACCGGCTTGAACAACTGCACCAGCGGGTTCACCGCCGCGTGCACGGTGCTACTCAGGCCGATGACAATGCCCAGCGGAATGGCGATCATCGACGCCAGCAGAAAACCGCTCATGACCGTGATCAGGCTGGTACCGATCTGATCAAAGAAGGTGGGCGCACCGGTATAGGCACGGGTGACCGGCTGCCAGTCCGGCTGTTGTTCCAGCCGGGCAGCAATGTACTTTTCCTGCCGCTCATGGAACGCCACTTCCCGCTCGCGTGCCTGCTGGTGTTCGTTGACCAGATTGCCCGCCTGCTCCCACACCTGGGCCGGGCCAGGGAACTGGCCCAGCGAGGTATCAATACGCTGGGCCGCGAACTGCCACATGAGCAGGAACAGGCCTATCCCCAGTACCGGCCACAGCAGCTGGCGCATCAGCGCTTGCCACTGATCTCGGGACACCTTGCCCGTGGCCAGTGCGCGGTAGGGTTCCATCCAGGTCGGGAATGTCAGGGTCACCATGGTTGTCTCCTTCCTCTCGTTTCCCCGGTTACAGGGTCTCGCCGTCTTTCAGGCCGATGGGGAACTGGCTCAGGTACGCGTTCGGTTTGCGGCCGTCATAAGTGATGTTGTCGATGAACTCGCTCTGTGGCGGCTTGAAGCCGTCTTCGCTGACGAAATCCGGGAATTCATCGGCACTCATCTTGCCTTCGGCAATCAGCGACTTGGCCGCCTGGGTGTAGATGTCCGGGCGATACACTTTTTTCGCGATGTCCATGTACCAGCTGTCCGGCTTGCTTTCGCTGATCTGTCCCCAGCGACGCATTTGTGTCAGGTACCAGATGGCATCGGAGTAGTAGGGATAGGTGGCGTGATGGCGGAAGAACACGTTGAAGTCCGGGATCTCCCGCTTGTCGCCTTTCTCGTATTCGAAGGTGCCGGTCATGGAGTTGGCAATCACGTCATAGTCGGCGCCCACGTAGTTGGGGCGAGACAGGATCTTCACCGCTTCCGGCCGGTTGGCGTTGTTGTTCTCATCCAGCCACTTGGCAGCACGGATCATCGCCTTGACCACACGGATATGGGTGTTGGGATATTCCTCCGCCCAGGTCTTGCTGACCCCGAACACTTTTTCCGGATTGTTTTTCCATATTTCGTAATCGGTAATCACCGGCACACCGATGCCCTTGAACACGGCCTGCTGGTTCCAGGGCTCACCCACGCAATAGCCATGGATGGTGCCGGCTTCCAGGGTAGCGGGCATTTGCGGTGGCGGCGTCACGGACAGCAACACATCCGCCTGCAACTGGCCGCTGGTATCGCCCTTGTGCGGCGCGTAATAACCCGGATTCAGGCCACCAGCGGCCAACCAGTAACGCAGCTCGTAGTTATGGGTGGAGACCGGAAACACCATGCCCATCTTGAATGCCTTGCCGGCCGCCTTGTATTGCTCCACCACCGGCTTGAGGGTGTCCGCCTTGATCGGATGCACCGGTTTGCCATCCTTGCTGGGAATATGCTTTTTCATTTCTTCCCAGACGGAATTGGAAACGGTGATGCCGTTGCCGTTCAGGTCCATGCTGAAGGCGGTAATAATATGGGCCTCGGTGCCATACCCGATGGTCGCCCCCAGCGGCTGGCCTGCCAGCATGTGAGCCCCATCCAGCTGACCGTCGATCACCCGGTCCAGCAACACCTTCCAGTTGGCCTGGGCCTCCAGGGTCACGAACAGGCCTTCTTCCTCGAAGTAGCCTTTCTCGTAGGCGATGGCCAGCGGCGCCATATCCGTCAACTTGATAAAGCCGAACTTCAGGTCGGCCTTTTCCGGCCAGCCCACCGCATCGTCCGCCAGAGACGTGGCTGACAGACCCAGTGTCATCGCAGCCAGCACACCACGAAATGTTTTCTTGAAACCTTTCATCATCCTTCCCTCTTCTGCCCGTTTTTTGCAGGCATAAAAAAAGCGCTCAAAGCGTCCCGCCACCATTGGCAGGAATCTTTGAGCGCCTTTGCTCGCATCGGAGTGCGGTCGCCGTTGACCACACAGATGGTTATCTCGCGCACAACGCAGCGGTTGTGCTTACCCTGTCATAAGGCAAATGCTGTGCCAGTTTTTAAAAGACTGATTTTTCATGGGGTTACCGATACCGAGCTTCAGCCGGGCTGACTTTGACGCCCGGTTTTCGCTCAGCAGGCACCGTTGTGAGTCAGGGCTTTCTCACCAAAATGCATCACGGCTTGGGTGCCGCTCATTGTCTTCGCCAAAAACCCCGCGTTTTGCCCTGGCCTGGTGAAAAAAACGCGCACTGCCTTCGACCAAGGCCGCATTTATCACTGCGATGAATAATGAACATCATTCGAATGATGAAGCCGAACACGGCACAGCCTGTTAGGCTGCGCGCTCCATTGCGATGGTGACACAGATCCACAATCGCTAAAGACACTGCAGGAGCCTGCCTGCAGGTGAATAGCACCAGCCCCGGCAGCAGACAAAACGGAACCGTGTTGATGACCACAGACAGAGATCACCTGCTCACCGCCATCGCCGGCGCCTTCAGTCTGGTGATTGCCCTGGGCATTGGCCGCTTCCTGTTCACCCCGGCCCTGCCCGACATGATCGCCGAGACCTCCCTCACCGCCATCAGCGGCGGCTACCTGGCGGCCATCAACTACGGCGGCTACCTGGCCGGTGCCATGCTCGCCATGGCAGTGCCCGCCCACCGGGCCCGCACCGCGTTCTGGCTGGCCCTGTGGGCAAGTGTGATCACCAGCCTGCTCATGGGCCTGAGCACCACCTTCACGCCCTGGGCCATCAACCGCTTTCTGGCCGGGGTGGCCAGCGCCATCATCATGGTCAACGGTTCCGCCCTGGTGCTGGGCGCCATGCCCAATCATCTGCGTGCCCGGCTGGGCAATATTCACTATGCGGGCATCGGCCTGGGCATCAGCATCGCCGCCCTCACCGTTGCCCTTATAGAAAGCCTGCGCGGCAGCTACGCCACCATGTGGCTGGCCTGCGGCGCCCTGGCCCTGATCCTGCTGCCACTACTGCGCCGCATCCCCGCCCTGCCCCACGCCAAACACAGCCAGCACGAACGGGCGCCGGTAAACCGCTCCGCCCTGGGTTTTCTGATCGCCAGCTATACCCTGGCCGGCTTCGGCTACATCACCAGCACCACCTACCTGCCGGTGATCGCCAAAGCCCAACTGCCCGGCCTGGACAGCGCCGCCTTCTATACCTGGCTGGCCGTGGGCCTGGCCGCCGTGCCCGCCAACCTGCTGTGGGGCAAACTGGCCAGCCACACCAGCGAACGCAACGCGCTTATGACTGCACTGGTGGTTCAGGCCCTGGGCGTCAGCGCCCCCGCCTGGCTACCCGGCCTCACCGGGCTGGTCGTCAGCGGCCTGCTGGTGGGCGGCACCTTCACCGCCGTGGTCGCCCTGAGCATGTACTGCGGCCGCCAACTGGCCCCCCACGCTGCCAGCGCCGCCCTGGGCGCACTGACGGCCTGTTATGGGGTCGGGCAGATACTGGGGCCGGTGGTGACGGCGCGGTTGCTGGAAAGCAGCGGGAGTTTTGCGCCCGGGCTGTTGGGGGCAGCGGCGGCGCTGATCGGGGCGTCGGTGTTGTTGGTGCCGTTGGGGAAGGTGCGGTTTTAGGGCCGGTTCACTGCCTGCTGGCGTACCAGCAACGGCATAGCTGCAAACAGCAACAAAGAAAAGAGATAGGCCATACCGGATACCGGGTCGCGTCCGCCCAGATACTCGCCCAGGCTCTGTCCTTGAAACCACATCACCGCCAACTCGGCACTCAGCATCATCAACAGGGCCGGCAAGCCAGTGCCAATACACTGCATCACCGTCACCAACCTAAATCGCTGCACCAGCCAACGGGCCACCAGAAAACTGGCCAGCACCATAAAAGGCAATTCAATCAGTTCAGCCCAGCGCTCCCCAAGTCGCGGCACCAGGAAGGGAATGCGGATCATGGCCAGGGCGAAGCCGGTGGCGAAGATCAGGATGAAGTAGATGAGAGCGGGTTTTATCAGTCGCATTTGGAGTATCGGCTACGGATGACGCTTTGCCTTAACAGTGCGGTAACCGCAGCAGAATAAAAAGCCCCACCGTCAGATCCTGGATTGAACTCCACCAAACAGGTAAAACGGTAAATGGAATCCCTACCTGGCTGCCCACCGGAAATCACACCCCCATGAAACCGGATATCGACCGGGCTGGCCTGGCTATCAGACAAAGCAGCAACACCCGACAATGACGACAACGGTCGTCAGCATTGACCCTGGGGAGGGCCGGAAATGTTACCGCAAACTGGTGCCGGAGCGGGCTTTCAGGTAAGAAGTGTGAAAATGTGGCCGCTGACACCAGCACCCTGATCGGCTTCTATCTCTCAAGGCATTACGCATTATGTCCTTCGAAAAAAACCTTCGAACCCCGGCCATACCCATGGCCTATCTCCAACTGATGGTGGAGATCATGGCCGAGCACGGTATCAATGTTGATGCCTTGTTGAAGGGCACGGGGATCGAGCCAGCCCAGGCGAATCAGCCCGATGCGCGTATGGCGGCCTGGCAGTGGGGACTAATCGTCTACAACGCCATGGAGCTGTCCGACTGCCGTTCCCTGGGGTATGAATACGGCTTGCGCATGCAGCTATCGGTGCACGGCTTTCTGGGCTACGCGACCATGACAAGTCTATCCGGCGAGGATGCCATAAAGCTGCTGGCGCGCTACTTTCGGTCACGGCAACGCAATCTGCAGCTTTCCTGGTCAATCGAAGACGACGCCTGCGTCATCAACCTGGAAGAACTCCATCCTCTGGGGCCGGTACGAGCTTTCATGTTTGAGGCGTTGCTGATCGGCATCGCCAGAGGAACCGCCACGTTGGTTGGCACCCATGATCTTTCCGGGTTCGAGCTGGCATTCGATTGGGAAGAACCCGCCTATCACCAGGCATATCGTGACCGACTTCCCCCCACCCGGTTCGGTCAGCCTCGCAATGCTCTTCGTTATCCCGCGCGCTTTCTGCAGATGAGCCCACAATTGGCGGACGCAATGGCGTCGCAACAAGCGATTGAGCGCTGTGAACAAGAGCTGGCGCTGGCCGGGGGTGCCCATGCGGAGCTGGCTGCGAGCGTGCGCGGCGCACTCACCGGTTTGTCCGGCCCCTATCCCACACAACAGGCTGTGGCGAAACAACTTCACCTGTCCAGCCGCAGCCTGGCTCGCAAGCTGAGAGCGGAAGGCACCTCCTTCGCGCAGCTGGCCAGGGAAGCACGCAAGCGCGATGCAGTCAGAATGCTGGAACATTCCGACCTCAAGGTGGAGGACATCGCAACCCGCCTCGGGTATCTCAATCCGGCCAACTTCACCCGTGCCTTTCGCAACTGGATGGGCGAAACACCAAGCCAGTACCGGGAACGCATCTGCCGCGGCCCGGGCGCACGCTCATAATTAGCCATTACAGACCCCTGCAGTGACTGCCTGCGTTCCTCAACCTATCAGCGCGGACCACGATGTACGCCGCCGTGATACCGCACCCTGCGCTCTTTCCCGACACCTTCGTTTCCTGCCCTCAATGCACCTGCGGTGATCGCGCGTGGCTGAAAATGATAAGAAACCTGGCAGACGAGCAACTCACTCCATCCGGGAAGGGTATTGATACTGGTGGCCTGCCGTGGGCAAACCCCGGCGACACACTGTCACTGAACACCCTGAGGAGAAGCTCATTCCATGAGCCAGAACGATCATCAACCCGACCTCACCGGCCCCGGGTCTCCGCTTTATCAAGTGCTAAGCGATGGAGTGATGCTGTACACAGCATTACCCGTCCTGGTGTTCGCTGTCGCCAGCGAGGGCGGCGGCCAGGGCGTGGACGATCATGACCGCGTCGCAGGCATCCATGCGCGCGGAAACGTCGGGTTGGGAGATATCCTGGACCGACTGCTCAATTCGGCAGACATGGTGATTGGCCTGGTATTTGCCGGCGACGAACGGCCCGTTGTCGCCCACGCCATCCACGAACTGCATCGTCATATCGAAGGTAAATTGCGAGACGGCAGCCGCTACCATGCCTGGAACAAAGACCTGTGGGCCCTTACCTGGGCAGGCATCCTCAAGCCTATCATGACCGTCTACGAGGAGCTCCGCGGCTTCGAATCAAAGGCTTTCCGTCAGGACGTGTACACGGGCTTGCTACAATTGGGGGAGGGTTTTCGAGTGCGCGGGCTGCCGGAAAACTATGACGACTTCCAGCTCTACTGGCAGAACACATGGCTGCCTGCCATGCAAAATCACACTCAGGCCGCCAACTTTATTCTGGAAATGGCGCAATCACCGCCAAGACCTATGCGTTCGCCCTGGTTACCAACCCCAGTATGGCAGGCCATAACCTGGCCACCACGGCGACTTCTCTGGACCGGTTTGCTACTGGCCATGCCACCGGAGATGGAAACGCTGCTGGGAATCGAACGCACCCGTGGCGATCATGCTTCTATCAGAGTCCACCGCGCGTTTTGGCGTGTGCTACCGCGCTTCGTAACCGGCCGTCTAGCCGAACGATTCTTCAAGCTTCGCTTTCGTTATGGATCACCGGCATGGCGCAGACACTATTCGATCGAATCATTGAAGCAGTACCGGACCGCAGTCAAGACGGCAAAAGCCGAGGGGTCGGCACTCCCTGAGAGGCCATCCGTTAGATGAACGCGGTTGCCATTGATCTGGCCAATAGACTTTGTGCCATGCAGTCGCGGTACCGCCGTCGGCAACACAGTTTCACGCCCGAAATGGAACATCCCTCCGGGCAAAAGATCGTTGCTTGCCGAAAACACACCCCGCTTATCTGCATAGCATTGCTCGCCACAGCGAGATAAAAAGATAGGCACTGGAGAGATTCATGAACTGGATAATTTACGGCGCCAACGGTTATACCGGCGAACTGATCGCCCGCGAAGCGGCCCGACGCGGACTTAAACCGATTGTTGCCGGACGCCGGGCCGAGCCAATAGAACGTTTGGCCAACGAACTGGGGTTGCAGGCGCGGGTGTTTTCCCTGGACACCCCCGCCGAAGTCGACGGCGGCTTGGACAATGTAGCGCTGGTACTGCACTGTGCTGGCCCTTTTTCGACAACGGCAATCCCCATGATTGAGGGTTGCCTGCGGGCGGGCGTGCACTACCTGGATATCACCGGGGAAATACCGGTTTTTGAATATGCGCACTCCACGGATGTATCCAGGCGGGCCCGTGAGTCCGACGTCATCATTTGCCCGGGGGTGGGTTTTGATGTGGTCCCCACGGATTGTCTGGCCCTAAAATTGAAAGAATTGCTTCCAGACGCAACCGGACTGTCACTGGGGTTTGAAACCCGGTCAGGGCTTTCACGGGGCACAGCACAAACCGTTATTGAAGGGCTCGCCGAGGGTTGTCTGGTACGCCGCAACGGCGTGATTCATCCAGTGCCCATGGGCAGCTTGAGAAGAAAAATTGATTTTGGCCAGGGCTCCAGAAGCGCGATGACCATTCCCTGGGGCGATGTGTCAACGGCGTATTACACAACCTCGATCCCGAATGTCGACACCTGGGTCCCCATGCCAACGGTGCTTGCCTGGGGCGCAAGGCTGCTTGATATATCAAGACCGCTATTATCCAGCAACTGGGTACAGGGGAAACTCAAAAATCTGGTAAAGCGTTATATAAAAGGGCCAAACGAACAGACCCGTGAAAGCCAGCCTACCCTGGTCTGGGGTGAAGTCCGAAACCGAGAAGGGACAGTCAAAACTGCACGCATCAACGTCGATAACCTGTACAGTTTCACCGTGAACTCATCCCTGGCAGTTGTGGGGAATCTGGAAGACAACGCCACCGAATTGTCGGGCGGCAGCTATACACCGGCCATGTTGTTTGGATCAGATTTTGTCGAGAGTCTTCCCGGTTCAGACACATTCCAGATTGAAGCCTCGTAACATTCTGCGAGGAATGGGCTTAGACAAAGATATCGGATCGGGATGTCTGCCTGCACATGATGGACTCTATTGGGGGGAATTGGTGGGTGTCCCGGAATTGGTGTCCAAGCTGAACCTGCCAATTTTTCAAAATCAACTCCTCGATCTTGCTATTGTCTCACTAGGGAAAAAAATAGTCAGGTCTCCCATTTCCCACCCAAGCCCCTGTGAAATCGGAAACGGGAAACGGGAAACGGGAAACGGGAGATGGGAGACCTGACCCCGCATCACTCTTCCGCCTGGCTGCCCGGCCTCACCGGGCTGGTCGTCAGCGGCCTGCTGGTGGGCGGCACCTTCACCGCCGTGGTCGCCCTGAGCATGTCGGTGTTTTTCAAGATAGTTGTCACTGTTTACATGCTAAGCCGCTTGCTTCATTGGCAACTCTTTTTCCGGGTTCAGTGTCGTCGGACCAACAGGCT
>Ga0208468_1000292_pt1 | contig 16111 bp, 20 predicted proteins | sample DeeseametaMP0960_FD_184198 | JGI IMG/M metagenome (GOLD analysis project Ga0208468, IMG submission 184198) | Marine microbial communities from the Deep Indian Ocean - MP0960 (SPAdes) | ecosystem: Environmental > Aquatic > Marine > Oceanic | place: East of Madagascar, South Indian Ocean... | reverse complement strand
CACTCCTTACTTCCCTTCTCTACAAGAGTGACCTTTGCGTCACTCTTCACTCTCTTATAACTTTTTAAATTCCCCCTTATTTATCCTAATAAAAAACTTTGCTATAATATAATATAATATAATATAATATAATAAAGAATACTATAAAAGGTACTATCATAAAAAATAAAATAATATATGAAGACTTGAGCCTCTATGTAGAAAAAGAAGAGAGTGAAATACCTTGGTTAAAGATTTTCACCAAAGAACCATACAAAGAGCTAGGAGATGTTCCAGTCGGTCTTCGTACTAAACTTTGGGAGACATATGATCTTATCGAATATGAAATGAGACATTATTATAATCCCAAAAAAATAAATATGGCATCATTTGCAAATATTTTACCTCGTGTTCATATACATGTTATGGCACGCTTTGAAGAAGATAGTTATTTTCCAAACCCATTCTGGGGAGAAAAACAAAGAGAAGCAAATCTAACACTTCCGGATGAAGCAGAATTTCATAAACGTATTTTTAATGCACTAACACAAAAGCATAATTGATAGTTGGGGAGTGTAGTAAGAATTAGTTTAAAAGATAAATATTATTATTTATCTTTTAATTTATTCAGTTTTTTGGAGAAAAAGGTACTAAAGCAGAACCCCAAGTAAGACCACCACCGAAGGCATCTAATAGCATTAGTTCACCTGATTTTAGTTTACCAGATTCGTATATATCATTTATTGCCATTGGAATAGAAGCACCAGATGTATTTCCAAACTTTCCAACTGTAAGAACAACTTGATCTTCACGAAGCTTAAGTGCATCACCAACTGCTTTTATAATTCGATAATTTGCTTGATGCGGTACAAAATGTATAATATCATCAGAAGCGATATTATTATCTTTTAAAATTTCTTTTACATCTTTTGTAAGTGTACGAACAGCAACTTTAAAAGTTTCATTGCCTTTCATCTGCATAAAACAGCTACTTGCTTCTTGATCTAAAGAGTCATGAGCAGAACCACTTCCACCGTTTGGTGACATAAGAAGGTCAGCATACTCACCATCAGCACCAGTATGTACATCTATAATAGCTTCACTTTTATCGTCTGTAGCACAAATCATAGCAGCACCAGCACCATCACCAAAAAGGATACAAGTACCTCTATCAGTATAATCAGTTATGGCTGAGAGTTTTTCTGCACCAATTATAAGTATATTTTTTTTCATACCTGACTCGATAAAAGCTTTTGCTATAGAGAGGATATATACAAAACCTGTACATGCAGCAGATATATCAAATGCAGTCACATTTTTTAAACCAAGTTTAGTACTAATAATAGTTGCAGTTGAGGGCATACAGAAATAATCAGGGCTAATTGTAGCTGTGATTATCATATCAATATCTTCAAGTGCTACACCACTACGTTCAATTGCTTTTTGTGCAGCTTTTACACCCAAGTCTGAGGTATATTCATCTTCAGCTGCGATATGACGTTCTTTTATACCTGTACGTTTTGTTATCCACTCATCTGAAGTGTCAACCATTGCAGAGAGGTCTTCGTTACTTAGAATTTTCTCTGGAACATATGCACCAATAGATCTAAATGCTGCATATGCCATTAATTTTCCTTATCTTCTAAAACTGCTATCTCTTCAATTATATGTGAGTTTACATTAGCATCAACAAAATCTATCGCTTGAAATATTGCATTTTGAATAGCTTTGGCATTACTTTTACCATGACTAACAATAACACAACCCTTAATACCAATAAGTGGTGCTCCACCTATCTCAGCATAATCTATCTCTTTTTTTAGAAGTTTAAATACTTTTCTCATAAGTAATGCACCCGTAATAGCAATAGGTGATTTACGAATATATTCTTTTATAAAGTAACTGATCGTTGTTGCGACACCTTCACTTGCTTTTAGTACCAGGTTTCCATGAAAACCATCACAAGTAATAACATCACAAGAACCATTAAAGATATCTCCACCTTCAACATTACCAATAAAACCTTTATAATTTTCTAAAAGTTTTGTAGTTGCTTTTGTGATTTCTGAGCCTTTAGACTTTTCTTCACCATTTGCAAGAAGACCAATACGAGGTTCTTTTATACCCATAACACCTCTGGCATAACAGCCACCCATAACTGCAAACTGTGCTATATACTCTGGTTTTGAGTCAACATTTGCACCAACATCTAAAAGGGCTGAGCGTCTTCCCGCAACTGTTGGCATAAAAGTGATAAGAGCAGGTCTTAATACACCTTTTAATCTTCCCAGTCTAAGTGTTGCTAGTGCCATTGACGCACCACTGTGTCCAGCTGATACAAGTGCATCTGCTTCACCATTTCTAACAAGTTCCATAGCTTTATATATAGTACTATTTTTGCGTTTAACGGCATCAGTTGCTGCTGCACTCATAGAAATCACATCATCTGCTTCTACTATAGAAATCTTATCTCTATAACGTTTTGGTAATAGAGATAAAATTTCTGATTTTTTTCCTACGAGAATAGGAATGAATTTCTTTTGCTTTAGTGCTAATACACAACCTTTAATAATAGGCTCAGGACCAAAGTCCCCGCCCATTGCGTCAATAGCAATTCTAACCATTAACTATTTATACTCACCAGTAGTTGGGTTAAGGTGGTGTGGTAACTTATAAGTTCCGTCTTCACATTTAACTGGTTTTGCTAGAGTTATCTTGTAGTGAGTTCTTCTTTTCGCGCCACGTGAATGAGATACTCTTCGTTTAGGTACTGCCATATCTTTAGTTCCTTTATATTTTTAAATTTTAGTTTGAATGTTTACATTCATCGCAACTATGATAGTCGCTTTTGATGAGTTCAACTTCAGAGTGTAATAACTCTTCTATCTCTACTTCACCATCAAAAGATTCAATAACATCAAGATTGACACTATCTTCATCTTTATACATACCATCGGAGATGAAAAATTCTATCTTTTCATCTAAGGGCATTGTGAATTCTTCTGCACAAACATCGCAATCTTTAAGGATAGTTCCTTGTAGATTTGCTTTGAGCAGAATTAATTTGCCACCATGATACTGTAAATAACCTTTAAAAGTTATTTCATTAGACTTAACATCGAAGTCTAATTGTGTTTTGGTAACACGTCTTAAAATTACTTTCACAACTAGTCTTTAAGAAATTTCTCTTTCTGAAAAGAAAAATGCTATTTCTACTGCTGCATTTTCAACTGAATCACTTCCGTGAACTGCATTTGCATCAATATTTTCAGCGAAATCTGCACGGATTGTACCAGCTTCTGCTTCTTTAGGATTAGTTGCACCCATAAGGTCACGGTTAATTTGCATAGCATTTTCACCCTCTAAAACTGTAACAACAACTGGACCAGAAATCATAAAGTCAACTAAGTCTCCGAAAAAAGGACGCTCTGCATGAACTGCATAAAATGCTTCTGCATCTGCACGAGAAAGTTGCATCTTTCTTGTAGCTGCTAGCTTAAGACCCTTGCTCTCAAATCTGTCTAAAATTTTGCCTATAACACCTTTAGCTACTGCGTCTGGTTTAATTATTGATAAAGTACGTTCCATTAAATCTCCTCTGAAAATATAAAATTAGAGTGGGATTATATCTAAAAAAAGATTGTTTTTTGTTTAAAAAATAGATTTTGTGGATTTTAAAGTAAAATATGGGTATCTTACTGCTAGAAATGAAGCACCGAAGTGCCTCAAGTTATAGAAATTAGTCTACAACATTCGCTTTGTCGTTACGTTGTTCATCTGTAATATCATCTCTATGAGATGGGCTATCACCGATAGAATCCCAAGTAATACAACCCTCTGTTGGACATGCTGTAGCACATGCAGGTTCATCGTGAAAACTTACACACTCTACACATTTGTCACCATATACGAAATAAACATCCTCACCATCTGGATTATCGTCTTCGTCTACAATCGCTTCTACTGGACACTCATCTATACATGCACCACAGTTGATACATGTGTCGTTAATAATTACTGACATTATTTTCTCCTATAATTTTCAATAGGGCAATTATACCCACTATACTTTTAAAAACAACTAAAAAAAATTGAATAGTACAAAAATTTATTACTTTTATTTACTTTTTCTTAAAGTATTTAAAGCTTAAAGCCCTAAATACTTTTTAATTTCCTCAGCTCTATCTGTAACTTCCCAAGTAAAACCATCTTCTTCACGACCAAAGTGACCATAAGCAGCAGTTCTTCTATATATTGGCTTTAATAAATCTAATGATTCAATAATTCCAGCGGGGCTTAAATCAAAAAGTTCTTTGATACAAGTTTCTATCTTCTCTTCTTCTACCTTACCAGTTCCATGTGTATCTACAAAAATAGATACAGGTTGAACTACACCAATTGCATATGCTACTTGAATAGTTGCTTTATCACAAGCGCCTGAGGCTACAAGATTTTTTGCAACATGGCGAGCTGCATATGCAGCGGAACGATCCACTTTAGTAGGATCTTTTCCAGAAAATGCACCACCACCATGAGGACATGAGCCACCATATGTATCAACAATAATCTTACGACCTGTAAGACCAGCATCACCTTGTGGTCCACCTATTACAAATTTTCCAGTAGGATTGATGTGAAAAATAATATTTTCATCCATCATATCTGCGGGAATAACATGTTTAATAACTTTTTCAATCATATCTTTATGGATTTGCTCTTGAGAGATACCATCATGATGTTGTGTAGAGATAACAACAGTCTCAACAGCTACTGGTTTATCATCTACATATCTAACACTTATTTGTGCTTTTCCATCAGGTCTGAGATAAGGAACGATTCCTTCTTTGCGAACGAATGCTAAACGCTGTGTTAAACGGTGTGCTAAGTGAATAGGTAAAGGCATTAGTACATCTGTCTCACGACAAGCATATCCAAACATTAAACCTTGGTCACCAGCACCAATAGAACCATCTTCTTGATCAACACCTTGGTTAATATCAGGAGATTGCTCACCGATTCCATTTAATACTGCTGCTGCTTTATAGTCAAAACCATAAGAAGCATCTGTATATCCAATGTCTTTAATAACTTGTCTAGCAATCTCTTGCATAGGGGCATAAGCCGTTGTCTTCAATTCGCCTGCAATTACACAAAAACCATTTGAAACTAAAGTTTCACAAGCAACACGTGCTTTTGGGTCTTTTTCAATAATATAATCCAGAATTGCATCACTGATTTGATCTGCCATCTTATCAGGATGGCCTTCTGTTACAGACTCAGAAGTAAATATATACTCTTTTGTCATCGATTTTCCTTATTGATATATAGGTTCTAGCCCTATAAATCATCGCAAGTATATCTAAAACTTTCTTTAAGTAATTTGTCCTATTTCTCCTCTATTACTTTATTAATAATTTTTAGTTAAAATTGCAGTATTCAAAAAAAAGGACATATATATGTTAGTAACAAAACAAGCTCCAGACTTTACAGCAACAACAGTTTTAGCAGACGGATCAATCGTAGAAGATTTCAAATTATCAGAGAACTATGGTGAAAAAGGTACAGTACTTTTCTTTTATCCATTAGACTTCACTTTTGTTTGTCCATCAGAAATTATCGCTTTCTCAAAAAGAGTAGCTGATTTTAAAGAGCGCGGTGTCAATGTTATTGGTGTATCTGTTGATAGCCAATTTTCTCACTTTGCATGGAGAGAAACTGCAGTAGCTAACGGTGGTATTGGCCGTGTTAATATGCCTTTAGTAGCTGACCTTACAAAAGATATCTCTAAAGCTTATGATGTTCTTTTAGATGGTGGAGTTGCATTACGTGGTTCATTTTTAATTGATGCTGATGGTACTATCCGTCATGCAGTAATCAATGACTTACCACTAGGTCGTAACATAGATGAGATGATTCGTATGGTTGATACTATGCTTTTCACTAACGAGTTCGGTGAAGTTTGTCCTGCTGGTTGGGTTAAAGGTGACGACGGAATGAAGGCATCTACTGAAGGTGTTGCTGAGTACTTAGCTTCTCACGAAGACGCTCTATAATTCTAAACTTTTAGCAAAGTAGTGAGCTCTTCACTACTTTGCCTTCTTTCTAAATCTACTTTTTTGAAACTAAAAATCCACCAATTATAATCAACATAATTCCAAAAAATGTTAAAACATCTGGAAAACTATCCCCTAATATAAACCCAAATCCTATAGCAAAAGGTATGTTCGTATAACTTATAACACCTACTATACTCAAGTTTGATGCACTGTATGCCTTTGTCAGTAGCCACTGAGACATAGTCGAGATAACAGCCATAAATATGATTAGTAACCATAAAGACAGACTAAGTGGCACAATGAATTCAGGAAAAAGAAAAGAGAGGCTTTTAGGTGTCTCCACAAAAGAGGCGATACTAAATAGTAGTGCAGGAAGTAGAGTCCCAATACTCACAAATGAAAGAACTATAATACGAGAATCATAAATATCTTTTATTTTTTTGATCGTTGTATATGCTGCAGCTGCAAAGAAACCACCTAATATACCTATGATATGCTCATACGAGACATCCATGCCAAAAGGTTTTGTGATAAACATAATACCTATAAAACCTACTACCAGAGCAAAAACAGTATACTTGCTTAAGTGCTCACCTAATAAGTAGTATGCGAGAATAGCTACAAAAAGTGGAGATGTTTTATTAAGTGTTATCGCTTCACCTAAAGGAATAATCGTAATAGTGTAAAAAAACAAAATCATCGCAATGAACCCGAAAAGTCCACGAGTAAAAAGAAGGTGAATTTTACCACCTGTAAGTTTTGGTGGTATTTGTTTTAAAGCATAAAGAATTAAAAAAACTCCAATAAGGTTTCTGAAAAATACTATCTCTAAAGCTGACATATCCTCACTGAGTATCTTAGCCAAAGCACCATTAAGTGCTGAGATAAGTGCAGCGATTAGCATATAAGCTATACCACTATCTAAATTTTTGAAATAAACCACCAAAATGTTCCTTATGCTGTGCAAATACCATCACTATCTTTGACTTAAACAGATACAAACAACTAGCTCGCCTTTTTCTTGCGAACCACTCAATAAACTTCGTTTTATCTTCATATTTCACTGAAGTAAATGCAGTGATACTTTTAAGAGCTGGTTTTTTATACTTCATTTTGACTCATGCAGCAGAGATACAACACTTCTATCAAACTTTAGAAAAGGTTTTGTAAACGAAGTTCATTCTTAGTCTCTGCCAAGGAAAACCTTGCTGAAGTATGGATAGTATTTATATGATTTTGTACATCTTTTTATATTCTAATGATAACTCATTTACGCTTTGCTTTATGCCAACGAGTTTTACGAATGCTATATTTACTGCTTTCATTAAGTATTCTTTTTAAGATAAACTCCTATGAGTTTACTTTTAGACATACAACTAACACTATAATTTACTAAGGCATAAAAATCATTATTTTAAAATCATGCACTTTTTAATTCATCCAAAGCACCTGTACTAAAAGTATTTGTACTATAAATAGCTTCAATTACTTTAGATTTAAGAAACTATTTTTGATTATCTCTATATCTAATATAGTCACAAGCACCTATACAAATATTTATTCTCTCACCTACAGCAGCAAAAGTCATCTCTTTTTTGACTTAAAGTAGTGATAGAGCACCTTTAGAACTTCCGAATTCTTTTAAAATCATAGCCATACGTATACTGTTTTACCCGTTTATGTAAACGAATACAACAGTATTTAATATTTTTCTCTTACGGGTTAGCTCGTTAAGTCTCTTGTTTTTGTACCTTGGTATCATTTTTTACAAAATCCATAGCTCTCTCGTTTACATAAGCTAAGTCATGCCACTGTTTTCTTGGAGCAATGAGGTTTAGATTTTTTGGATTTGAGCTTCGCGAGAGTGCTACATAAAACTGTGAAGGGGCAAAGATTTCGTTTGTCTCAATTATAAGGTCTTCTATACTCATACCTTGGGACTTATGTATAGTTATAGCAAATGCTAGTTTTATTGGAAACTGATAGATACTAAACAGGTTCTCTTCGACCATCTCTTTTTTACCATTTACACTTTTTTCACGCCATCTCGCCTTACTCTGTGCACTACTCTCTAACTTTATAACAACACCATCACTTTTTTGCACAAAAATATTTGCACTGTCTACATTTATTACAACTGCTCTCTCACCATTAAAGTAGTTCCATGAGTTTCTTGTAAAGAGTACCGGTGCCCCTACTTTTAATTCTAACTCTTTTTCTATCCTTGCATCATTCATAAAACGCTCTACTTCATTATCTTTAGTAGATTTTAGGTGTTTAATGATTTGGGCTTCTTTTACGAAAAGCTCACTATCTATATGCTTTAATTGACCTTTATTATGCATATTTGCTGAGATATTTTTACCAAAAAGAAAGGTGAATTTACTCAAGTCTTCGGGTAGTGGTTTTATGTATGCATTAAGTTGGTTATGAACACTCTCATTAACAAATCCAAAACGCACATGGTTTAGAAGGTCTATAAAGACTACATCATCTGTTCTGTATATATGTGTTAGTTCTATTTTTTCAAAATCCATCTCTTCCCAAGCTTCTGATTCAAATGCAAAATGAACATTATTTGAGCCACGAACAACAGGTGGAAGTTGTAAGAAATCACCGACTACCAAGACTACACCATTAAAGTTAGCTTGTTGTAAACGCAGTGATATCATCTCAAAAAGGGTATCACTTACCATACTTACTTCATCTATAACTATAAGTTGCATAGAGTTTATGAGTTTTTTTATCTTTTTCTTTACCTCAAACTTACCTTTACTTTGTAAATCTTCTACATCTGAAGCAATACCAAGATCTAAAAAACTATGGAGTGTCTGTCCGCCTATAAGGGTAGCAGCCATTCCAGTTGAGCCAAGCTTTGCTACTTTTTTAGCTTCATTTTCAAAATGTTCGATAATCTCTCGTGTGATGGTTGTTTTACCAACACCTGCACCACCAGTTAAAAAAACATTTTTGTTTGATTTTAATTTATTTATAGTAGTACTTAGCCAATTCATAGACAAATAGTAGCCATTTTTACTATATAAACAGCTAAAACAGTGTAACAACTAGTAACAATATCGAAGAAATAATAAGTAAAAGAATACTTATCGAGATGATATAGGTGACAAAATAATTATTTCCTTATCTGAAATTCTTAGAACTTCAACAAGTCACAGGGATATCCTAGCATGCTTTAGTAGTGACATGTTTTATAGTAGGGCTATTTAGGTATCTTTAGCTGAGATTTTTGAGCCCGAAAAAATAAAGTCTAACTCATCAGATGCCTCTTTATAAAGAAGAGGACTATCTAAGTCTACATACTCAATAACATCTCGGTAGTTAAAAGCTAAGTACAAAGCTGCATTTATTGAGTAAGGGCCTTCAAGCATAGAACCTAACATACACTTTATACTATTTTTTCTTGCATACTCTAAAATCTCAACTGCCTTACTCACACCCCCACACTTCATAAGTTTAATGTTGATCATATCAGCTGATTTTGTTTGTAAAACTTTTTTGACATCTTGAAGTGTAAATGTAGCTTCATCTGCAAGTATTGGTATTTTTGTAGCCTCTCTCACAAGTTTTAATGAGCTTAAATCTTCTGCAATAACTGGCTGTTCTATCAGTTCTATGTTTATATTTTCTATTGCATTTACATAAATTAAAGACTCATCTAAACTCCAGGCTTGGTTTGCATCTATAAGTAGTTGTGCCTTCGGAAAACCTAAAGAGAGTTTTTGAGTTACTTCTATCGCATGTTTGATATCACTTCCAAGTTTTACTTTTAAGATACTCATACCATTCTCACAGGCTTGTTTTGCATCACTCAGCATCGTTTCAACACAGTTTAAACTTATTGTTATATCTGTTTGTATAAAAGAAGTATCTTCTAATTTAAAAAATCCTAAGATACTCATCAGTGCCATATCTAAAGCAGCTTTTGCACTTGAACCTATGCTCTGCTCATGCAATACTTCTAAAGCTTTTTTAATCTCCAAACCAATAAGTGTATCTTTGACCTTTTGTATTGACTCTAAAATAATACTGATATCTTCACCAGTAATAGCCATTGTAGCAGGTGCTTCACCAATCCCTACTTCACCCTGATCACATACAATATGCACCCGAATGAACTCTATAGTATTTACTCGCCTGAGGGCAGTGATAAAAGGTGTTTTAAGTGGAATATATTTTACTTCTGTACTGATGTTTTTAATTATCATTTACTCATTCCTATTAAAATATTTCCAAGAAGTAAGCCACCAAAGGTACCGATGATATAACCCATGATAGCCATAAGTACACCTACACTTACAAGTGATTTATTATATGCTGCGGCTAGTATTGGAGCGGAGGCTACACCTCCTATATTTGCTAAAGAGGCCACTGCTATACTAAAGAGGTCAAGTTTAAACAGTTTTGCTCCAGTTATCATAACAATAGCATGAATAATAAGTATACATCCCCCTGCGAAAACATATAGACCCAAACCACTAAAACTCTCTATAGCTGCATGTGAACCTATAAGAGCTATTAGAAGATAAAGCATGGAAGTTGACAACTCACCCGAACCATTTAAGTCTCGAAGTCTTGTAAATGAAGCTAATATTCCAAATACTGAAGCTAGGATAACCATAGTTGTAGTGGTGTTTATTATTTGAAAAAATGTTGATAAGTATTGAGTCAAAAATGAACTAACAAGTGCTAAAAGGATTAAAGACCAGTATCTTTTTGTACCTATACTGCAAGCACAGGCTATATCACCAAGATAGGCTAAGTTTTCACTACTTGAAGTAAACTTGTTAAAGTACTGAGCAAAGGGCACTAAAAACAGTAATAACATTACCCATAAAGTATAGTTTACACTATCTATAACTAGGGCATAAGCAAAGGCTTCTTCACTTACATTAAGTGCTGAACCTACTGCAATCATATTTGCCGTACCACCTAACCAACTCCCTGCTAATGCTCCAAATGCACCAGATATTGAAGGTGAGAAGTCAAAAATTATGGCCACTACTATAAAGCCAAAAGCGATAGATAAAACTGCAAGAACATACGAGATAAGTAAAGATTTTCCAAGTTTAAAAAAGTGTCTCAAATCTACTTGAAGCAGCATTAAAAAAAGCATTGCTGGAAGTAAGTTTGTTTTTGTTTGTTTATAGATAGAATTAATCTCTGTATTTAAATCAAAAAGGCCAAGAGAAGCGAGTAACATACTAGAAGCATATATAAAAACAACTGCAGGTATAAGTTTAAAAACTCGTAAACTTGTTTTAGTCTCTAAAAGATAAAAGATACTGACTAAAATTGTAATAAAAAAAAGGTATAAAAGGGGGTTACTTATCAAATATTACTCTTTATTTTTTATAAGTGTATCATATTTATAACACTTAACATGCAGGTATGAATGAATGACCAAACTAACTTACTATCATATTTCTCACAGGTCTAACATTTAGTGCTACTAACTGCAGTATAATATTCTTTATTGAAAGAACTTTATGCAGCTCTTCCAAAAGGTGATATTGGAATCTACTCATAACATGAAGGTCAGACTATGCTTTTGGGTGAGAATAGCATTAATCACACTCCAAAAAATACCAATATTAAACTTAAAATATGTATGAACTTCGATGTAGAAGTAAGTCAAAAGCAACAAAATACAAAATTTAATAATAACTCAGATAGACATAAAACAGCTGAAGTTTTAGTACCATTTAACACACACAATGACTCTAAGATTAAAACAGATGAGAAATATACTTTTACTAAGGGGAATTTAGTTATCTTTAGCATTAATATCAAAAAAAGTAATACAAAAAAATTCAATCTAAATTATGAGAGTAAAAATAATGGCTAAATATATAATACTAGATACAGAAACTACAGGTGTAGGTGAGAATGACAGGGTTATACAACTGGGTTATATTGTTTTAGGTACAAATCCAGTTGAAGTACACAATGAGTTTAACTCCACTGATATTCCTATCAGTTTTGGGGCGATGGAAGTTCATGGCATTACACCCGACTTACTAGAGGGGAAAGTTACTTGTACTGAGACTTCTGCCTATAAACGATTAGAAGAAGTAAATACAAACGACAACTATCTTATTATCCACAATGCACCTTTTGATATAAAAATGCTTGAAAAAGAGGGTTTTAATGTACAAATGAAAGTAATAGATACACTCAGAGTAGCAAAACATATACTTCCTGATGAGGATGCTCATAGACTTCAATACTTTCGTTATAAAATGGAACTCTACAAGGAAGAAGAAAAGGAAGCAGCTTCCCTTGGTATAGTTGTCAAAGCACATGATGCTATTGGGGACGTACTTGTACTCAAACTCCTTCTATCTAAACTCAGAGTAGCAGTCCAAGAAGCCTATCCCAGTGAAAATCCAGTAGAAAAGATGGTCGACTTAACAAATACTCCTATCCTAGTAAAAACATTTCGTTTTGGAAAGCATAAGGGCAAAGAGTTAGCAGAAGTAGCAAGAGAAGATGCGGGTTATCTCAGATGGATGTTAAGCTCTATGGATAACCTTGATGAAGATATGAAATACTCTATAAACACTGTTTTAGCGCAGTAGTGCAAAAACAATAAACATAATAAAAGCTAAAATACCACTGATGAGAGCATAAGGAAGCTGTGTTTTAACATGCTCTATCACTTCACAATCACTTGCCATTGAAGATATAATAGTCGTATCAGAGATTGGTGAACAGTGATCACCAAAGATTCCACCACTTATTACAGCCCCTATGGATAAGGCTATACTTGCATCCATTCCAACAGCCATTGGAACTGCTATAGGTACCATAATACTAAATGTTCCCCATGAAGTACCCGTTGAAAATGAGATAATAGAACTGAGCAAAAATATAATCGCAGCTAAAAAATAGACACTTACATTTTCACTTGCTAAACTAGAGAGATATATACCAGTTTTCAATTCTCCTGTTACATTACCCATAGCAAAAGCAAATACGAGTATAAATGCAACTGGTACAAAAGATTTTGCCCCACTATAGGCTGTTTTCGTCCAAATTGTTAAAGACATAACCTTAGTACTAAGATAATACACTAGTGTAAAAAGTGTACTTGTTATCATAGTATAAAAAATCGCACTGGAACCATCCCCTTTTAGTATTTCTCCTTTCCCTGTTATATAGAGAAAGACAAAAACTAAAACTATCATCAATGAAATTGGCAGAATCATCAGGTACATACTTTTAATATTTTCATTAACTTCTCTTGGAGTATGAGAACTATGACTTGTATTTTTCATGGGACCGATATTAACCCCAAAGTATATAAAAAGAAATGTCACAACCAGTGCGATCATCGCATAAAAGTTATACTTCAGAGTACTAATAAGCATCTCAGTCGCACTTTTCTCAATATAACCTAAGGATATCTGTGTACTTATAAGCCCTAGTAGTAATGCTCCATATCCATTAAGTACTATAAGAGATCCAATTGGTGCAGAAGTAGAGTCACAGACAAAAGCAAGTTTCTCATGAGGGATTTTATACTTATCACATAGTGGTTTTCCAACTGCCCCTGAAACTAAAGCAGTAATGGATGTCTCTATAAAGATAACTATACCTAAGATATAACTAAGCATCAAAGCAGAGCGCTCAGACTTAACAAGAGAGTGTTTGTTAAGAACAAAGTGAACAAAACCACCAACCCCACCACTTCTTTCAATCAGGGCCATAATAGAACCCGCTAAAATCACAAATGCTAAAGTTTTTAATATCCAGTCTTCTTTCATTAAACCACTAAAGAGAAGATAAATAGCTATAAAAGAATCTAGAAGAGCAAAATCATTTAAAAAAAGAACTCCCACAATAACTCCACTAAAAAGAGAAAGAATTACATTTTTACTATAAAGGGCTAAGGATATCGCTAAAAGTGAGGGCAAAAGGGAGAGATAAGTAGGTTCTAACATATGTCCTAAAACTCTATGCTCATCAGAGACATACCACTACGACCAAATTTTTCTTTATAGAGTGCACACTCTTTTTGTTCAACTACTCTAAATCCCATTTTTTTATAGAAGAGTTCCGACTCCAAAGAGCCTATTTCTATCATTGTTTGGGCTATCGTATAACCTTTAAGTCTTGCAGTTAAAAGTGACTTTTGCATTAATACTTTTAATACACCTACATCTATAAAGTTTTCAAGCTCTTCCATAAAGTCAAAAATTAGTGTTCGGTTGTTAAGCTTAAAAGAACATATATACATTACTTCTAATGCATTATTTTCATCGTTACACCCTATTTCAGTAAGTGCTTTAATAAATGTTTCTTTGTTTGAGATACGAGGTTCATAACTACAAAGTGTCCCAACTGGCTTACCATCTAGTTCAGCTAAAAGAAAGTTACTATAGTGGCAGTGGCTGATAGCAGTAGTTTGAGTTAATTCTTCGAGTCTTTTTAAAATAGTTGCATCATCATTAGTTGCAAAAAGAAGATCAAACACACCATCTTTCTTTCCCGCACGAGAACTTTGCAAAATCATCTGTGCTAAAAAAGCACTATCTGCTACTTTTGCTTGTCTAATTTTAATACCCATAATATTTTCCAAAATTAAATTTTTTATAATAAACGATATTTAAGCTTTTGTTCTTAATAGTAATAGTACCATACTTTATGATAAAAAGTTTCTTAATTTTGATAATATTTCCAATATACTTGTTTTCATCTCAACAAATCATCTTAGTAGTTGCAACTGACTTTGATACACCTAGAGCATCATTAGAATTTTTTGAAGATAATAAAATTTTGCTTACCACAGAAGTAAATTTAGGTGAAAATGGGTTAGGATGGGGAGTTGGAGAGGTTCAACTCTTACAAAAGAGTACTGAGCCTCTTAAGTATGAAGGCGATAGGAAGTCCCCTGCTGGGATATTTAAACTAACAGATATCTTTGGGTATGCCCATGAGACTAACTATAAACTTCCTTATCTTCATGCATCAAAAAAACTTATCTGTGTTGATGATTCAAGTTCAAATTTTTATAATCATATAATTCAAGCAAATGGAAATGAAAAAAGTTTTGAATTTATAAAACGAGATGACTATCAGTATAAATATGGAGTTACTGTAGCACATAATAAAAGAGGGGAATTTAAACGAGGGTCTTGCATCTTTTTACATATACAAAAAGATATAAATAGTTCTACAGCAGGATGTACAGCTATGGATGAGACAAGTTTAAAAAGAATTATCTCACTTTTGGATAAGGACAAAACACCACTACTAATTCAAATTCCAAGAAGTGCATTAAGTGAGGTACAAAAGCTTTATCCACAGCTTAAAAACTAGTCATCATCATCATCATCATCATCAAACATACCTTCCATATCTAAAACTTTAGGTTTTGCTTTGACTGCAGTCATTTCACTAATATCATCTGGCGAGATACTAATAGCCATTGCGATAAAAGAGGCAAGAGCATTATCATCTACAATCTCTTGACATACTTTAGAAGTATTGTAAATAGTCAGTATCTTATTTTCAAATAATATATCTTTAGTTTGAATCCCTAACTCTGCTGCTATCACATATAAGTCAGGACGTATAAGGGAAATACCCTCAACCTTCATTGAAAAACCTGTTCTATTATCGGGGATAATCATTTATTGTTCCTCTTCTCTTTCCATTCTATCTTTAGCTTCAATACCCATCAAAGATAAACCAGTTTTAATGCTTAGTGCCACTACTAAAAGAAGTTTTAGCAGTTTTGCTTCATCAGGTGTTCCAATCATACGAACATCATAGTAGAACTTATGTAGAGATGCTGCAAGCGACTTTAAATACTCTGGCAGTTTTTGTACTTGACGAGAGTTAAAAGCGTCTTCAACAATCTCAGGAAGTAAAAGTGCATCAAAGAGTAAAGTATCTGCATTTTCACCTAAGTTTTTAAGACTTGCACTATTTATATCTTCTCTAGAGACAGTCGCTTTACTAAGTAATGTTTGAATACGAGCATGAGCATACTGAATGTAAAAAATAGGGTTTGAACTATCTTGCTTTTTAAACTCAGCAAGGTCAAACTC
>Ga0208468_1000289_pt1 | contig 16320 bp, 18 predicted proteins | sample DeeseametaMP0960_FD_184198 | JGI IMG/M metagenome (GOLD analysis project Ga0208468, IMG submission 184198) | Marine microbial communities from the Deep Indian Ocean - MP0960 (SPAdes) | ecosystem: Environmental > Aquatic > Marine > Oceanic | place: East of Madagascar, South Indian Ocean... | reverse complement strand
GCGAAATAACAAGGCCGATAGTGGATGATTAGGCTCCAAGCTGAAAGTAAACCACCTCCGCAGCCATTTATTGGTGTGGTCTACAGAGGATTATGTCTTTTTAGAGGGGAAAATCCCTAGAACCCCACAATGGAACGATTGTGCTCGACTCATTTCAAATTGCATTATTTATTATAATTCCGCGTTACTATCGGCATTTTTACAAATCCAAGAGAGGAACGGTAGGCAAGATGTGGTTGATGTTATTTCTCGGCTTTCACCTGTTGCTTGGCAACACATTAATCTAAATGGGGAATATGCCTTTAATAAAGACCGCAAAGAAATCGACTTAGCTGGTTTACTTAGTGATGTAGAATCAATAAGTTAAAGAATGCCATCTGTTTGTATTTCTAATTCAAAAGGTACTGCGCATCAAAGTGCCATTAAAAATTGGAGGTGTTGATATTCTATATGCTTGATATATACAAGCTAACATTGATAGAAAACAGATAAGCTAACAAGTTTTTAGTCGAGCCATGAACTGTTCTATAATTGTTCTAATTGCAAAACTCTTCAATTTGGTTTGTTACTAGATTTAAAAATACTTTTCTATGCTCGATTTTAGTAAGTAGCAGCTTTTGGATGTCTTCAGGAACTTTTCTTTCTCCTGCATCTATTGCCATTAGTAATGGCTTGATATCAACTACAAGAAGACCTGCCGCCCTTGCTGCTCGAATGAACTTTAATCTCTTTAATGCACATAAGCCGTAAAGTGAATGGCCTGACTTAGTTTTTTCTTCGCAGTGTACTAAGTTCTCAAGAACATAATTTCTTACCGTATGGACAGATGTTTGTGCAGCTAGTGCCAGTTGAGAAATACTCAAAGGAAAATCCAACGCATCATCATCACTACTAATGAACTTATTGATGTCAGGTATCTCTGTCAAAAAACTGACTTCACCAACAGGAATGTTTTCAACCTTAGATTTAATCATGATTTAGCATGCTTCCAATTTGTGTTGTTAATGGAATGCCTTAAGATATCTTGATTACATTCAATCAATTGGCACTCCATTAACATTTCTGTAAGTACATTACCGTTAAATGATTACCCTGCGCAGCAAGATAGCTCTTTAACGTCTTTGCTAAAGGTTTGAGCGCATAACTTCAATCCTTCAACCATCGTCAAATACGGAAATAGTTGACCTGCCAATTCTTCGACTGTCATTTTATTATGAATAGCAAGAGCCGCACTTTGAATCAGTTCTCCGCCTTCATGGGCTAAAATTTGTGCGCCTATCAGTTTTCCCGTGGATTCTTCAGCTACCAACTTGATAAAACCATCCGTTTCAAAATTTGCTAAAGCTCTTGGTACGTTTTCCATATCAAGTACACGACTTATCGTATTTATTCCTACCGCTGAAGCTTGTACTTCGGTTAGACCTACCGTAGCAACTTGTGGGTCGGTGAATATAACAGCAGGCATGGTAGATAAGTCGAGTTGCGCATTTCCACCTGTCATATTAATTCCAGCCCTACTTCCGGCAGCAGCAGCAACATAAACAAATTGTGGCATATTGGAGCAATCTCCAGCGGCATAAATGTTAGCTGTTGATGTTTCCATCATACTATTAACAACAATGGCACCACTTTTATCTGTTTCAACACCAACATTTTCTAAACCAAGCTTTCCAGTATTTGCATGGCGACCCGTAGAGATAAGCAATTTTTCAGCGATTAATGTTCCTTCGTTAGTTTCCAATGAAAAACCATTGCTATCATAAGAAACATGACTTGCTTGCGTATTATTAAGTACCCTAATACCTTCTTTTTCAAAGCACTCTGCCAGTTTTTCACCTAATAACGGATCTTCAGCATATAAAAGGGTATGTCTGGCTAGAATTGTCACACGGCTACCTAAACGGGCATAAGCTTGCGCAATTTCCAGAGCAACAACGGAGGAGCCGATGACAACTAGACTACTCGGTAACTCTTCTGCAAATAAGGCTTCTGTTGATGTCCAATAAGGTGTATCAACTAAACCCTTAATTGGCGGAATGCTTGGTGTAGAGCCTGTTGCAATTAAAATGCGATCTGCAACCAGCTCTTCTTCACTACCATCAGACTTGTGAACTAGCAAGGTATTTTGATTTTTAAAACGTGCATAACCTTTAAGTAAAGATAGCGCGGGATTACTCTCTAAAATACGTTGATATTTAGCATCGCGTAGTTCTTCGACGCGAGCGTTTTGCTGATGTGCTAATAAGGAGCGGCTAAGTTGTGGCTGAATATTTTCTAAACCATCAAACGGGTTAGTACGTTGCTGATGCGCTAATTGCGCAGCACGGATCAATATTTTTGAAGGAACACAGCCGACATTTACACAGCAACCTCCGATTACATCGGCTCCTTCAATGATAGTAACTCTTGCTCCGCCTTCTGCTGCTTTAATCGCACTGGCAAAGGCCCCTGAACCACTACCAATAATGGCTACATGTAATTGTTCTGGCTGGATGTCATTTGACGAGCAACAACTATTCGTTGACATATTTTATTCCTCTAAAAAAGTTAAGCGGTACAAGTTTCATCATCACAGCGTTTATTCGCAGGAGAAACCATGTCCCAAATTGATACAGCAACCATTAGTCCTAGCCCCGTATAAGTAACGTATGAACTCCACCCGTACTGGAACCAAGGGTATAAAGAGAGTAAAACCAAAATGGGGCCAATTGAACCGATAAAACTACGGTACCATTGACGATGGCTAAACCAGCCTAAGATATTCATTGCCAGCGCTAATACTGCAAACAGTGGTAACAACGTATTGATAAATACCCCTTCCCACTGACTAAGAAATCCCATCCCAATTGCCGCACCAAGACTAGCTATCGCGGGAAAACACATGGCGCATCCCATTGCCGAAACAAGTGCACCTATAGAGCCTGCTTTATCTCCGATACGCGTAACTAGTTCTAAGGGGCTAAACATTACTTATTTTCACTTTTTAAATTTGAAGGGTAGCCAGCGTTGGTAGTCGCTGCAATTAATGCATTGATGTTGGTTTTAGTGTCATCAAAAGAAACAACAGCTAGCTTAGGCTTGTAGGTAACTTTCGCATTTTCAACGCCATCAACATTTTCTAATGACTTTTTAACTGTGATTGGACATGTCGCACAGTTCATCGTTGGCACTTCCAGTGTAACTGTTTTTACTTCAGCAAAAGCACCAAAACTAGAAAGTGAAAGCAGTGCGGTTAATAATAATTTTTTCATAATTAGCTCCAAATTTTAAAATGTTATAAATTTCTTGATCTGTATATTAAGCAAACAAAAGTATCCAATAATTACTGGTCACTAAAATTGTCGCAACTATAGCGCTCAGCCAGAAAATGACTTTTCGTTGTTGCTGTTTCTTAGGAATTGCACAGGCCGTTCCCGGCTCACACTCTTCTACAGGACGGTAAATTTTCCAACCTGAGTAGCCAAACAACAACACTACAAATGCGATAAATAATGGCCTATAGGGTTCAAATGCAGTTAAATTACCAATCCATGAGCCACTTACCCCAAGTAATAACAGGAGCAAAGGACCTACACAGCATACGCCTGCGCCTAATGCTGCTATGATGCCTCCTATCATTGGAAGGTTTGATTTTTTTTGATTCATATAGATACCTCATTAAGTGATAATGCAAGTGTATTGCATGTACCTAAGTACGGAGTCAAGGGTGATTTATAAAAAATTTATCTTTGATAATCTGCTACGACAGATACGGGGAATAAGCTAACTTGAATTAAGGCGCAGAAGTAAAATTGGATATGCTGTTTTAGTGGGAAATGGTAGTTAAGTGAATCATTTACTTCGGTTGCAACGAATCAATTATTGGGCAGTGGCTATCGTCATCATTATTTTGGCATTGTCCTAAATGTTCTTCCAAAGCGTGTTCTAACAACAACAAGTCAGCCATCTTTTTTTGTACTGCGATCAGTTTTTTATTAGCTAATTCTTGTACTTTACTACATGGACTATCGTTTAACGCAAGTAACCCTTCAATCTCATTTAGCGTAAAACCTAATTCTTGAGAACGCTTGATAAAATGTATTCTATTTACCGTTTCTTTCGGGTAATGTCTATAGCCCTGCATAGGCTTTGGTGGTTGTTTAATTAAGCCTTTGCGTTCATAAAAGCGAATTGTTTCGACATTTACACTCAGTTCTTTAGCCAACATACTTATGGTTCGTTTAGACACGTTATCAATTACCTTACTGACTTTTTGTTTACTTACTTTATATCTAATTGAGGTGGTTTAATTGAGTTGACCAGTCCAGTTAAGGATATAATTGAACTTTAGCTGGAGAAAGTAAATGGCCGGAAGAAAACGGTATACGAAAGAATTTAAACTGGATGCAGTGAGCCTGGTGCTAGATCAAGGTCACACGCGCTCTGAAGTCGCCAGAATGTTGGATGTGAGTCAGCAAATTATTGGTCGCTGGGTCAAAGAGTTTCAACAAGATGATGACGGCCATGCGTTCAGAGGGAACGGCAAACTGACGCCAGAGCAGGCAGAAATCAGAAAGCTTAAAGCTCAGGTAAAACAGCTTGAAATGGATAAACGCATCCTAAAGGAAGCATCGGTATTCTTCGCCAAAGAAATGAAGTGAAATACGCGTTTATCGCCGAGCGAAAGAATACCTATCCTGTTGACCGGTTGTGCCGGTTATTAGGCGTTAAGCGCAATGGGTTTTATCGATATATGAATACCCAGCATCAACCTACAACGGATGATGATAAACGAAAAGAAATAGTGGAATGGATGCGCAAGATTGCCAAAGCCAGTGAGCATAGCTATGGCAGTCGACGAATGCAAAAAGCACTGAATTGTTTGGGCTACCCTATCGGTAGACGTCTTACACGCCGACTGATGAAAGAAGCAGGTGTGCAGGTCCGTTACAAGAAGAAATACAAGGTCACCACAAACAGTAATCACACATTGCCTGTATTTGAAAATGTGCTGGACAGACAGTTTGATGTTGATTCACCCAATCTAGCTTATGTGCAGGATATTACCTATATCTGGACACAAGAAGGCTGGTTATATTTGGCCGTTGTTATTGACCTGTACTCGAGAAAAGTCGTTGGCTGGAGCATGGGGTCAAGAATGAAAACCAAATTGGTGTGTGACGCGTTAACGATGGCGATATGGCAGCGTAATCCAAAAGCGGGATTGGTTGCCCATTCAGATCGCGGTAGCCAATACGCTAGTGCAGACTATCGACGCTTGCTTAAAGGACACCAATTTGTTGGCAGTATGAGTCGTAAAGGTGATTGTTGGGATAATAGTGTGGTTGAGAGCTTCTTCGGTAGCTTGAAGCAAGAGCTAGTACACTGGAAACAATACCAAACTCGTTATGAAGCACAGCAAGATATACTGCGTTACATCACGACATTTTATAATCCTGAGCGGTTGCATTCGTATCTGGATTACAGGAGTCCAAATCAATATGAGGCGGACATGAAGAAATTGAAAAAAGTAGCTTAACTGGGTTGGTCAATTTTGGTTGACCACGTCAAAGCACTTGCTTGTTACTTAGCTTATAGCGCAACTAATTGGGAGGCAAACGATCGGTTACGCGGTAGAACAAAACTAAGTAACCAACCATTTTTAACCTATAAAATATTCAGCGGTAGCAACTTTTATGTCATTCAGCCAATGCGTATGCGCACGGTACAGGCGTTACCTAGCTTAGGGTTTGTAGACTCAAAAGGTGAGAGGTTCAATAGTTTTAGTTTAAATCAGCAAGGTAACGACTTTGTTGTTGCAGCTTGTGCAGATATCAAATGTAATAGATTAAGTATTTCTGAGTTTTTAGCTCGATGGGTAAAAAATGAAATAAAACTGCCTTCTTCCAACACCAACAGCTACAAAGAATTGCGCTTTGTATTGTCACCTCTGGATCGTTTAGAGCAGCATGCTTTACATGTTTTCATTCAAGCTCTATTGTCAGGTGACAATGAAAGTGTACGTCGAAGAAAAGGCGTACTTGATTGGGTAAAGTCTAAAAACCTTCACCGTTACGTAAATTGGTCAAAACCTCCATTCATTGAACAAGCGCATTTCGATGATTTAAAAAGTGGCGCTTTCTTTTTTTCTTTAAGAAATAAGTCTTTAGATTTGCTTAATGTAATTGAGGCAGAAATAACGTCGCTTAACCCGCCAAGACTCGAACTCACACAAGCATTATCGCACAGCATACATGATGCAGTGCGTATGCTAAAAGAAGCGGCAAACGCTTTCCTAAATCTAAAACATGACCCTAGTGCATCAAATGAAGCGACTTACTTTGCTAAACAATGCTTGCAAAAAAACGATACAGACATAATTAAATTTTTATTAGAGCGAGATGAAGTTGTTCTTCGGTGTAGAGGTGAGCAAATTTTACCTGCTGCGGCATTTGGCAAACCAGAGCCTGTCAATTATGACGATATCGAGGATGATTCATTATTTCCGAAAGGTATTTCTTTTCGCGTTTTGAATATGTACGTTCTAAATCAAGATTTTGAAAATAAACCAGAAAAGTGACTTGGTCTAGAAGGACATAGAGATGAGTAGAAAATTAGCCCCATCTTTAGCAAGCTACTTTATCCCTCCTAGAGGATTTAAAGGGGAATTCGGCTTAGTGGCCGGTTATTCAGCTGATGCCGAGTTTTTTAATGATGCGTTAGAAAAATTCACTTTGAATATGAAAGGGCAGAGGTCCTATCAAGGGGGGATAAGCCTTACATTAATGCTTGATCCTAATCATGTCCAAATATCGCCTATTGCATGCCCAGGCTTGTTGCACCTTGCATTTAAACACGACACAACTAAACAGTTTAAATTACTACATAGCAAAGTCGCTTTACTTACTTTTAAAGCCATTGAGAGTGAAGAACAATTTATACGTTTAATTGTTTCAACAGGTAATTGGACGAGGCAAACACTTGAAGACAGCCTCGATCTTGTGTGGTCGATTGATGTGGTGCCTGGTAATAAGGATGAGCAAGGTAAAGCAGACATTCTCGCTGCTTATCATTTTTTTTATGACATTCTTAGACATTTTGATACGGCTATTTTGACTGACAGCGGAGCCAGTAAACTGAAATCTTATACACATACTCAATATGCAAGGTTCCATAAGCTATTTGACGAAGTAGTTGTAGAAGATAGTATAAAGCCTCGTTTTTTCGACAACCGTTCAGCATCGCTTTTAGACCAGTTACCTGCTTTGGTAAAACACCACTGTAGTGAAAAGAAGCGAGACTATTTGTCTTTAGGATCTGGCTTTTACGAGGGCGGCTCTAGTGATGCTGTTCCAAGTGTCATTAACTCCCTTCATCTGCGTTTAATTGATGAAAGCTTGCTCTCAAAAAATGCTGACAAAAATATTATTGTCAATCAGCATGGGTGTCAGTCTATTGCCAGTAGCTTAAACAGTTTAAAAGATAATAATTGGCAAGTATTAAAAGCATATGACCCTTTATATCAGGGTGGGAAAATGCAGCGAAGCTTGCATGCAAAGTTTATTTTTTCTGCCAAGTCATCCGAAACCACAGATGAATGCAAAAGTGCATGGGTGTATTTAGGGTCGGGTAATTTAACTGGCCCAGGCTTTACAAAAAAGGCGTCAAAATTCGGTGGTAACATAGAAGCGGGAGTAGTATTTGAAGCTAAAGGTATTACTTGGGTTGGGGAAGAAAACCCAGAAACGGCTTTAAGTTTAAAATTACCCCTTTGCTTTGATAGTGATTATGCGTTAACCGACACATCACAACTAAGTGGAGGTAGTGAAATGCCTGAGCATGAGGCAGAGCATATATCTCTACCAATCTCCTACTTTGTACTCGAAGAGTTAGAACACGATAAATACGCTTTAGTACCCAATACCCCATTTACTGATGCTTTTACAGTTGTCAACGCTGGTGCAGATAAGCTAACAATCAAATCAGAAGCATGTTTACTATGGTTTGGAAAGCCGCCTAGGCAACTCACGGTTTCATGGTGCAATAATAGCACTGTTCATACTGAGGACATTCCTGTTATTGATCAATATGGCCGGGTTGCCGCGACTGAACTCCCCGAATTAGCCCTTGATGATGCTTGGTATATGTTTAGTGCTTTTCCACTTCTACCAAGCTTTGAAACTGAGGGATACGAGGGCGACGAAGGCGATGGGGCATCTGATGATGGACAAGTTAAGGGCGCTGAAATGGATGTTGAAGTCGATAAGCGCTACTCAATTAACACAATGATGGTTTTGATTGAGCTTATCGCAGAAAAGCAAACTGAAGTATCAGAAAAAGACTGGATACAATGGTGTACTCGTTTAGAGCAAACATTTTCTCAATTAAAGAGCAGTTCAGCTTTTACTTTCTTCAAAAACATAGCAATCAATCCAATCTCACCATTATGGCAGCCTCCCTTTAGGCCAGACTTTGCTGAATCAAACGCAACTGAATTAGGTGCTTATTATGAAGAAGTGCTGAAACGACTCGAACTAAAATTAGGGTTGGCAGCATTAGCAAAATTAGGAGAGTAGTGATGAAATTCAAAGGTTGGGAGCAAGTAGCAAACATCATTTCTGACTCTTTAAGTACAAATGAAAGGTTAAATTCTGGGCAAAAGTACAGTGTTCGCAATCTAATTAAAACATTGCCAACCTCAGGTGCAATCATTGCGGATGAAGTCGGTATGGGTAAAACCCGTATTGCCGTTGAGCTTATTCATGCTGTAAAACAATCTGGTGGACGAGTATTGGTCGTTGTTCCGACAACCTTGGGGTTTCAATGGCAAAGCGAGCTAGAAGAGAGATAAAGACCTTAAGCCAAAATCAGTAATACGAAGTCTTTGGGGGTTTCTAGATGCTTATAGCGATGAGGATACCGCTGAGCCGTGGGCAGATGAGCCCGTAATTCTGCTTTCACATAACTTTGCAAATTGGCGCCTAGGAATCGGTTCTAAAGCAGAACGTTGGGCTTTATTGCCTGAGGTCTATGGTCAATACCATAAACTTCATAATGGAAGTGTACCAAGAGGTTATCATAAGCGCACAGACTTAGTGTCTTGGGAGGCCGAGATATGTGCCAAAAATATAGTTAATCATGCAAGAAAACTACCCCAAAAGCATATTATTAACAAAACCCTAAGTGACATAGTAATAAGCTTCAAGTGGGGAATGAGTGGTTTTGAGGGAGATGTTTTCTATGCGGGTAGTGAATACAGAAATTTACTCGAAAAAACAGTAGGGTTAGGCTTGGGCGCTTTTGATTTAGTCGTCATAGATGAAGCGCATAAAAGCAGAGATGAAACCAGCAGCCTTAATACGATATTAAATAATATCGTATTAAAAGCCGAGGAAGCCCGCAACCTTGCTATGACAGCAACCCCTGTCGAATTGGGTGTTGGTCAATGGGATGACATGCTCAGCAGAATTGAGCTACCAAAAGAAAAACGTGATGAGATTCTAGAGGTCGTCAAAAATTATGCTCAGGTTGTTTCAAAGTTCAAGAAAACTTGGCGTTCAGACCCAATAATCAGACAACAATTCAAAGACATCTCAAATCAGTTTCAGAAGGCACTAGCGCCTTACTTATTTAGAAGAGACAAACGTCAAGATGAAACTATCAAAGCGTTTCATAGAGCTTCTGGTTTACCTATAAACGCTTATCGTCGGCATATACCAGTAAATATAGAAGTATCTGAGCTTACAAGCGAGTGGAAAAAAATTGTCTGCGCCGTTGAAGGACTTTCCGCAGCATCGAGTATGCAGACAGATTCAACATCCAAAAGAGCAAGACTTACTTTAGCGAATGGTCACGGCATTGCGGGAATAATTGATAAAGCCATTAATGCTTCAGAAGATGACGATGCGTTCGAAACAGAAGACGTTAATTTGCCCAGTAAAAAAGAACAAAGAGCTCAGTGGTGGCATTCAATCATTGCCAACTCGTTTCAATCAGGAGAGGAGTCACTTTATAGCCATCCAGCTATTTTAAAAGTAATTGATGAGATAGAAAGTGATTTATCGAAGGGCCAAAAAGCGCTTGTATTTGGCAAGATGACAAAACCAATGCGGGCTTTAGTTAACCTGCTAAATGCTAGAGAAATGCTTAGGTCTCTTCAGAAAAAGCGTTATTGGCCTCAAAGTAAAATCCATGAAACCACAGATAATAGTGCAGAATCTGAGGAATTGGCAGTTAAAGCAGCGCTTTATCAACTAAATATTGAGTGGAGTATTAATGAGGTAAACGATAGGCTGGCTGGGCAATATAAAGTACACACTAACAAACTGGATAAGGCCAAAAATACGCTAATTAAAAATATTGAATCAGTTAAAGCTGAAGTTTTTGATTCAAGAACCTTAGCTTTATTTGAAGCATTTAAATTCTCATTAAAATCAAAAGAGCCAGAAAAACAAACCAACTTAACTGACTTTGCAAATGCAATATTTGAATTAATAGATAAAGAAGGTTTTGAGTTTTCGTCATTTGAAATTGCTCAAGGCTTTAGAGATTTAATGAATGTGCTGACAGCCAAAAACGAAGGCGACCAGAATGGTGATGGCGAGTTGGATATGGATGAAGCCAAAGGGCTGTGGCCAATCATATCCAAGCGCGTTTCAGCTGAATTTACTCATATTAGAGGAGGCTTGGCGCGCCTGATGTACGGCGGTACAGAAGCGCATAGTAGGAGAGTTATGCAGTTAGGTTTTAATCGTCAAAATAGCTTTCCCAAAGTGATAGTTGCCCAATCGGCAGTGGGCCGTGAAGGACTAAACTTACATCAAGCATGCAGAGTCGTGTACTTACTTCATCCTGAGTGGAACCCAGGCGTGGTCGAGCAGCAAATAGGGCGTGTTGACCGCCTTGGCTCAAGGTGGCAAAAAGAATTCGAAGCTTTTCAAAAACAAGGTGGTGTTCTGCCATTCATCGAAGTTAAACCTGTGATTTTTAAAGGCACTTACGATGAATATAATTGGCAAGTACTTGATACAAGATGGGATGAGCTTCGTTCCCAACTACATGGCGTGATCTTACAAGCATCTGAAAGAACGCGTGGTGATGAAGATATATATGACGAGCTTTGCAGAGCTGCACCTGACTTTAGACCAAAATAAGATTTGTATGATGGATTAGTAAATTTGAAAAGTTAAAACTTGCCTACATTAAGTGCATAAAGGAGTTACTATTGCAACTAATACTGGTTTTATCGCTTGGAGCTAAATTGATGCTACTGGTTTTTACAAGCATCTTGGACTTCTGTAGTCATCAAACTGCTCATTAGTTGAATTAGTCTCGACTTAACAAGACAGGCATCTTTGTGCTTTCTTATTAAGCATTTAAAAGAAGAGTTTAAATGAAAGGTATTTATCGAATTCTGATTGCTCTGGCTCTTCTAGTCACAGCTATAACATCTTACAGTATGGGAGTTCAGTCAGGTGTATTCCTGTTCATTATTTTGGGGCTCGTTGTAGAAGGGGCATTTTGGTTCAGCTTGTTTTCAATTAAAAGACGAAAAGAGGCCTAACGATACGTACCAGCACTTGAATAGCCATAATTGCTGAGCGTTGGGTTTTCAGCATACAAAAGGAAGATAGATGAAGCTTAAGATGTTTCAGGTTGATGCTTTTGCAAACCATGTTTTTGAAGGTAATCCGGCTGCCGTATGCCCATTAGAAGCTTGGCTTGATGATAGTTTGTTGCAGGCCATTGCTGAAGAAAATAACCTCTCTGAAACCGCATTTTTCGTTCCGATGGGGAACGCCTATGAATTGAGGTGGTTTACACCAGCAGATGAAGTTGATCTTTGTGGGCATGCGACACTTGCTGCGGCTCATGTACTCTACACTCATCTAAACTACGCCAAGCAGGAAGTAGTTTTCCATACCCGCAGTGGGCCGCTTACTGTCACGCGAAGTGGCACGGGTTTTAGTATGGATTTTCCGGCTGCATCGCTTATCAACACTGAAGCACCTTCAGCGCTAGTTAATGCGCTCAGCAAAGCCCCGAAGGAAGTACTATCCGGGTTCGACTATCTCGTTGTTTTTGATTCTGAAGAAGAAATAAAATCACTAAAACCGGATTTTGAAAAACTCAAAGAGCTTGGGCTACGGGGTGTGGTTGTAACTGCCCCGGGACAAGAGGTCGATTTTGTTAGCCGCTGTTTCTTTCCTAAGCTTAGAGTGAACGAAGATCCGGTCACAGGGTCTGCCCATTGTGAACTTGCGCCATACTGGGCTAGCCGTCTCGGTCGCAATAAGCTTAGTGCTCGACAGCTGTCTAAGCGGTCGGGCAGCGTAGAATGTGAAGTCAAAGGTAATAGAGTATTCCTATCAGGGAGCAACGTGGACTACATGACCGCAGAGATTAATATCCCGCAAAACTAACTAAAGAACAGGCACTTTATATTACACTCTGAGAGAATACGGGGTTCGCACCTTTAAAGAGAATCATCGACTAAACGAGACAGGCATCTTTGTCTAAAAGGGTCTACATTATGGGTCTGTCTAACTAGTTATTTTTACGTCGGTATCCGCTATATATGGAAGCCCACTGTAGTGGATAAAACCAAGTTGGAATCAAGGAATGATGAAGAGATTACTGATAGTTATAACTGCTCTTGTTGTAATAGGCTGTAATGAAAATCAGCCGAAAAACCACTCCCCAGAAATTGCACTAGCGAAGATAATCGGCAATGGCAATCAAACTGTTGTAAATGACGTTCAACTTTACCTTTCTGATAAGAAAGCATACAAACTAAAACACAAAGACGGACTAGAAGAAAGCGGATTTGATGGAGCCTTTGAAAATTCATTTGACCTTACATTTGTAATTATAGAAGGTCTAAAAAGCATCAACCGTGTGGTGGTTGTAGATTGGAGAGAGGATGCGCAACATGTCTTCGATTTATTAAACGATTTATCTAAAAATGCACTTTCTACTTGCAGCATATCGAGACAGCTGGCGGACGATATGATGCAAACTCAGTTCAATATATCTTACTACTTAGAATCTAGTGAATCTGGCTTTTTATTCTCAACCTGTGCAAAAAGCATGGGGTTAGAAATTATTGGCATTGACGATGGATCAGACACGTTCGTCTTGTCTTTAATACCAAGTGGCAACGCGGCAAAACTCAAAACATATTCGCAGCAACTAAAATTGAATATAAAGACATACGATAACCGTGTGACTAGTTAGTTGGAGCGAAGAAGAATGTGCTGCGATAGCTTTTTTGTACTGCTTAAATTTTTCTATTTTTTTCGAGGCAAAAATGACCAAAAATGAAATACCTATTATTGCTAAACAAGCGCTGTCTGAATATCTAGAGGAACCAGGAAGCGTTCTCTATAGTAGTCATGAAGCATAAAGGCCTACCTCATTTAAGTCGCTACTCTCCTGTAGGTAAAGCTGAAGTTATCAAGTGGCTGTTAAGTAAGATACAACGAGTCAATTAACATCGCAGCTTTGATGCAGCCGCAGAAGGCTGTATCAAAGCTGTTACCTGTTATTCACTTAAAGGAATGCAAAGCATGCTCTACAAAATAGAAGAACAAGCAGAAGTATTTGAAAAGTTAGAACCCGTAGAGTTCAAAGACTTTTCTAGCTTTGGAAAATTAGAGAAAGATCTAGAAAACTTAATTGCGAACAGTATTTTAGACGTCTTATTTGAAGACGCTAGATTGTTGCGGTGTTTCAAGAACGACAATGGCAGGCAGAAGCTGACATATATGCACTGAATGAAAGTGGCGAATTAGTTATATTCGAGCTAAAGCGTGCATCTGCCGGGAAAGATGCCGTTCATCAAGCGCTGAGATATGCGCAAGATGCTGGTCAATGGAGCTATCAAAAATTAGAAAATAAGTTCAAAGAATATAGCAAAGGCGACATGTCGCTAGTTGAAGCACACAGAGAAGCTTTTAGTCTTGAGCACAAATTAGAGCCTAAAGAAATTAATAATAAACAGCACTTATTAGTTATCGGCAGTGCAGCGGATGACTCATTAATATCTTCCGTCGACTACTGGAAGAAAAGTGGTATATCCATCGATTTCTTGCCCTATAGAATTTATGAACTTGCTGGCGAAAAGTACTTTGAGTTCTTTGCGCTTCCCTATGATGAGCACAAAAACCCAAGTGATGTAAAAGGTGTATTATTTGATACAAATCGCAGTTGGAATGAGGACTCTATTTGGTCGATGATGGATAATAGTCGTCTGGAGGCGTATGGAGACGCCAAAAGGTTTGTTCACCATGTTCATATAGGCGACATTGTTTTCTTTTCCCACAAATGGTGTGGCTTGATAGCTGCTGCAAAAGTGAAAGGTGAGGTTAAAGCGCCAGACAGTGAAACATTGTATCGAGACGTAGAGTTTTTAACTCCCATCCCAAACCGAAACGATAACACGTTATTGGCTATGCCTTTTTCAGAGGTGAGTTCTAAAACAGGTAAAAGTTTCTTTTGGGCCAGAACGATAAAAGTACCTTACTTAACGAAAAGCGAAGCACTTGAGTTAGTCGATGAGCTTAATAATTATTTACATCGCACTTAACAAGTTAACGCGGTTGGGGTTCTTCACAGTCAAAACTTTAAGCGCTAGTGCACTTTTAATGGCCTTTTGGTAGTTTCTGGCTACGTTGCCGTGGACTGTTACAGGTCGTTTAAAACGCATTGTTAGTTCAGCATTTTATTAGTTGATTTAAGGAGGGTGGTTTTGGCAAAAATTTTAATATTTGGAAACTCTGGTTCTGGAAAATCTACGCTGGCACAGCACTTATGCAAAACACAAGGTTTGGCTCATTTAGATCTAGATACATTAGCGTGGAAACCTACTAGCCCACCTGAGAGAAAGCCTATTGATGAGTCTGAAGAAGAGATAAAGGCTTTTATTTCTTCTAACTACAAATGGGTAATTGAAGGCTGCTATACAGACTTACTAAAAACTGTTGAACAGCAGTCTACTGAAATTATATTTATGAACTTATCCATTGAAACCTGCATTTCAAACGCAAAGGCGAGACCTTGGGAGCTCCATAAATACAAAACAAAGCAAGCCCAAGATGACAACTTAGCAATGCTTATTGATTGGATTGGGCAATATTCAGAAAGAAACGATACATTTTCTTATGCGGCACATAAGCAGTTTTATGATAGCTACCATGGTCATAAAAAGATGATTACGCAAAATGTCCCGACCGAGACAAGTTAGGCAAATTCGTTAATATATGAAATAGGTGAAACGGAGTTTCTAGTGAAAAAAAATCTACTTCTTGCATTATCACTTCTAGTGTCAGCTACGGTATCGGCTGAAGATATTAAATTAGATCTTAAGCAGCTTGCCCAACGGTATTTCGACACAATGGTTGCTACTCAGGCCCCTGGCGCTACAAAAGTTGAGCTTGAAAATCACCTGAGTTTACTCGCGGATGATGTTGGTCATTCACATTTGCCATGGGTGATAGACGATACGCGATTACCTGACGGTAAGGAGCAAATGAGAGAGGGCATGACATTCTATTTAGGCGCACACACAGAATATAGTGCTGAGCTGTTAGATGTTTTTACATTTAATCATTCTGCTATTGCTATCAGGTATAAGAATTATGCCAAGGGCGTGCATCCGCAAAACAATCAGCCTATTGAATACAGTCAAGTAATGATGGAAGTACTAGAAATTGAGAACGGTAAGATTGCTGTAATTCGAAAGTACCATGAGTAAGTTTCATTTTCGAAAGCCGCTTAAGCTACAATCGTATTTACGGTTGCAATAAGTTGGCGTACACCTAGTGGTAGTGTTACAAGATGAGCTTTAAGGGCAAGGTAAAATGACGAAGAACCGAAGAAAAACCATCATCAGGTTTCTTCTGCTAGTCAGTACTATTGTTTCCTTGTTTTTCGTTCCGTGGATATTGGTTAAAGCCTGGATCCTACCTTTGCCACACACAGTGCAAGAACAAGTTGATGAGGCAATTAGCCATGGCTTTGACGGCATAATTGTTTACGTGGATAAGGCGGGAAAACCTCCAGCTTTCTTCACAGCAGGCTGGAAAGATAGAGATAACAAAATACCCGCTGCCCCCGACTCTTTGTTTAAAATTGCCAGTATCAGTAAGCTGTACACCGCTGTGGCTATCACGAAAATGGCGCGAGAACAGCGACTATCCCTACACGATTTACTTATTGATCATTTACCCGAACTCAAAGACAGAATTGAGCATTCAGAAAAAATAACGCTTAAAATGATGGTGCAGCATAAGTCAGGAATCCCTAACTTTACTGATAATGCTGCCTACTGGGAAAACGAAC